>Ga0302300_1000108_pt1 | contig 77881 bp, 52 predicted proteins | sample III_Palsa_E1_1_FD_198756 | JGI IMG/M metagenome (GOLD analysis project Ga0302300, IMG submission 198756) | Peat permafrost microbial communities from Stordalen Mire near Abisko, Sweden - III_Palsa_E1_1 | ecosystem: Environmental > Terrestrial > Soil > Palsa > Peat permafrost | place: Sweden...
GGGGATACTTTTATCTAAAATCTCGCTCAGCTCGGCACAGGACAAAGCTTTGTCAAAATAAAGGCGCTTAATAATTATGTTCTTCAATTCGGCGCTTTTAACAACTTTAGTTCTAAGTTCCATTCAAGATTCAGGATTTCATTTGTTTAACAAACTAATTGAAAAAAAATTATAAATCCTAATACTTTGTAAAATAATTTAATAAGTTTAATAAGTTATAGTATTATATTGGTGTGTAATGTTTTCTTGTTTGAATATTTGAAAATGTTTATTAAACATTTATAAAAAACAAAATATGTTGTCTCGGGATTAGAATATGGATATTTATAAGAGAATGGCACATAGATAAGGGCCAACAAAAACGTATCAAAACCTCAATCTAAAATTTATAACAATTAAGTTTTATTTTAAAACAGGATATGATATATTTGCCACCCCATCATGGGGGATTAGCTCAGCTGGCTAGAGCGCTTGCATGGCATGCTTAGCTCAAACCCTCTCAGATTCGTTTAAAGCCATTTTTTCAGTCTTTTCTTAATTTGTTACGTGCTAATTACGTGCAATCCAATCTTGTTAAAGAATTTAGTTAATTGTCGTAAAATTATTGTTTAGATTTTGGTTTATTATGTCATAGCTTACAGGTTTAAGTGAATAAATAATTATAAAGCTCACTCAGGTTTGTTACGATCAAGTGCAAGAAGCAAACGAATAAATGGACTGTGGGTAGCTTGTGGGTTTATGCGGGAAGTTCTTGCACGCTTCAGAAGTAACAGCCCTAACTTTGCTGTAATCATTATGATTCTCTCTATCCACTCACTTCTCTAATTCAAGATTTAAGAGTTTTTATACTTTATAGAGGTCGTTGAAATCCTGAATTGGTTTCAATGATATTCTCTTTAAGATTAGAAGGTATGTTTGACCAAAGGGTCTTATCTGTAACGTTAAGGTTGACATTGTATTCATTTGCAACTACGCTGACAATTTGTTTATACCAGTCTAGGTAAGACCATTCTCTCGGTTTTGGTGAGTATAAAAAGTTCTCTTTATTATTCCAGTGCACTTCAGTAGCACTTCGCCAAATTAAAATAAAGCGTTCCTGCTCAGGCCTTAAGTATAGTTGCCCAGTTTCATTTATACCTATTTCATGAATATTTTCTATTTTCATAGCAGCATGTGACATATCGTGATTCAGAAAACTAAGAATTTCTTACTTTATAGAGGTTGTTAAAAGTCTGAATTACCACCGTCTGGTCTGTACCTGATAGCCTTAAAGTGTCCAGTCTTATCAATCCGCCATATGTCATTTTCCTTCATTTCATTAGATGCAGCATAGCCCTCTTCTGCGCCAGCTTGTTGGGAGTAGTCATAATGCATTACAATCTTTAAATTCTTATATATCGTTGAGGTAAGTTCACCGTGAAAGTGATCATTGCCTAATGGGTCTGCTGCTGCAACGTGAATTGCGTCGATAACATTAAGTTGGTAGTCTATTGTTACTAACAACGAGTAATTGTCATCAACTTCAATCACAAAGAATTTGGGTGTTTTAGCAACTAATGACCAACTGGCTTTGTAATCGGTATCGCAAAGATTGAATGTAGAATCAATTCCGTTATCGTCGTCTATTCCGGCCCCGCCTATGGCTCTAGGGATGAGTTTGTATCTTAATTTAAATAACTTCTTTGCTTTGAAATCGGAAAGAGACATTGTTGGTGTACCATTCCAGTCTGAGACAACTAAAGGAAATGTTGGGTTTGGCAAGCTATCCAAATGCTTTACAATCCTTGCACTGTCTGTTAGTGGAACGACCAACTGAGTTGACTTAACTGCACTTGTTTGAGTAATATTACGAACTACTACCTTGTTGGTTTTTGTATTGTTCATACATCCCCAGATGAATATTGATGTGATTAGTAGCAGGATAAGGTTTCTTGGCATAGTTTAAAGATAGTATAATCTACTATCATCAATTCAAAGATATTGAAATTTCACTGTTTATAGAGGCTGTTCAAATCCTGAATTGAATATCCAAAAATGATTCAGAAAACACTTTATAACAGGGTGAACACTTTTTTGGATATGATTTATTTGCTACACTTCTTCAATAAAATGGGTTCTTAACACCCCTTTTTACAACTGTAGCAAAATGGATTGATTTGGGAAGATGGTTTTGCTGTTAACCTGACTTCTTAAAAGCCTACATATTTTGAATAACGATTATCGATTTCTCTAATTCACCATGTTTTCCTTTTAATTGGTGGTGGAACTCAATCATGTCTGATGAATTTTAATGATTGTTTTGAGCTTTGGTTTGGAACTGTATCTTCTTCTTAGTTTCATGAAGTTTTATTTTTTGGTAGCTATTCTTTAACCAATTCAAAACGTTCCATATGCTATCCGGTTTACGAAAGAAATCACTTTGAATGTGCTTAACGAGTCCATTATAGTGAATTATTAATTCTGTCTCAGGAAGGTCTATATTTACGTTGTAAGTTGTATCCATCTGTTTATATTTTATGTGTTCCAACTTCATGTTCAATGTGTCCCAAAATCCTTTGGTTACCTTACCCAAGTAATAACCTTTTAAACTTGCATATCTTCCACCGTAATACTTATAATTTAAATTGTTGTCAATGCTAATAGCTGTAGATTGGCAAGTACCATAACACCCACTTGTTGCTATCTCAATTTTGGTTATCTCATTCTTTCTTGGCATGTACGTAGTGCAACTTAGAAAGACAATCAACACAAACATTATTACTGCTAGCTTCATCTCCTTTACATCTTTTTCCATTCCTCTTCGTTGCTATATGCTTTATTAGCCTTACGAACATTATATAATATCCATATAGGACAGGCAACACACATCAAAAGTGTGTCAAGGCAATAACCTATGTCTTCGTACTTATGGGCATCATCAAAAGCTGGAGCATCATATATTTTAAAAGGGATAAATAATAAGACGAGTACAGACATTGCAGTTAACAGTTTCCTGTACCTTATAAAGTAAATGTACCTTCCGATATCAATAGGTTTGTCTTGTGCCATTAGTTGTTAAGGTATTCTAAGGTCGCACATTTATTTTTTAAAAGGTATATACTATACCCATTCATTTAAAAATGTACCTTATAAATAGGTGAAGCAGGATTTCTATCTAACTTCTCATCATATTCTGAAAGGTGAGATTCTATACCTCAATAACTTCATTTTCCTCAACAGTACATTGCTACACTTTTAGTGAAAAATGGGTTCTATACCCCCTATCTAATAAACTGTAGCAAAATATCAATCCAAGAAAAAGCTAAAACTTACATTTATAGAGGGAGTAGATTCTTTGGATTGAATAGAGTATTGCTCTTGCTTGGTTTTTTGAAAGCTTATGCCTCTAAGCAACTCAAAAGTTACTCCAGTTGTAAACAGTATCCATGCTCAATCACGAGTTACAAACTCGCGGGAGAGGGCTCGGGATATATCAGTCGACATTATTTATATCTGTATTCTCATCAGAACTTATTAGTTCTAAAACCAAACTCCGCGCAACGTGTCTTCGTTTAAAAATATCTATTAAAAAAAATACCAATGCAAAAATACCCAATACAAAATCAATAGGATCAGATAAAACTCCCATTATTAATGATATAATTATGGCAAGTAAGAAGAATTTATACGATATGAAATATTCCAACTCTAATTGAATGTCTTTATCATTCTCTATTATTATCAGAGTTCCCTGATAAATTCTTTGGGATGATATGCCTCGAAATCGTGAAAATGAATCATTAATAGGTTCGAATTCAATTTCAGAATTAGACATTTTTGTGATATTGTATCCCTCTTCTTTTAGTATAAGAGAAATTTTTCTAATTAATCTTTTTTTGCTTAATTGAGTACTCTCTATAATCTTACATTTAATTTTAAATTCACTAATTGCCATATTTTCTTTTTAATTTCATTCACCATATTGCATTTCATTCATATTTATTCTTTCAAAATCAGCGGTATTTGGCGTTGGATACGGACTTCCGATTAAAGTAGTTTGCGCAAACGGGGTATAAAGACCATTGGCATCAATGTCTTTAGTTATTCCGCTTCCTAAGCCAAATCCGATACCTATACTATAGTAGCCTGGCGTATGCCCAACCGAACCATTAAAGAAACTATAACTCACACTTCCGCCATTAAATGCATCGCCAGCCCAATCTCTAAAGGTCGGCTTGTAGCCATTTCTACCTATTACCACCCCACCGGCAACGCCTACTGACCAGCCGCTACCGGCAGCAAAATAGCTTGTTACATAATCTTGACTCCATCCTTTATCTGTTTCAACTGTTCCTGCTTCTATTTGTCCACCGGCAATATAAGTTGCCGATCCAGATTCACTTCCAAAACCAGTTATTTGTCCATATTTAGCCAATTCCTGGTCATGGGTTAGTCCGGCATCAATGGTGGTAGGAGCTTGGCTCATAACCGCATTAAAATTAGGAATTAATTCATAGCTTGCATCATTAGGGGCAGAACTTGCACCTATTCCATCTGTCGGCTGAACATAGTATTGGTTAGGATTACTAGGTTGCCATCCATTAGTACTAGCGTTAAATACCAGGGCCAGTGCGTTTTGGTAAAACAAATCCGCAGGTTGCCCTCCATCATTAGGATTAAAAGATATTGACTGAATAGGATTCTGCATAAAGGAAATATTATATTGGCTCCCATCGCTTAATGGTAGGTCACCCTGCTCTACTGGCACACTTGTAGCTATAGGGATTGATAACGTGGGTGGGGTATAGAACCCATATCCATATATACTACCATATCCACCATATCCGTAACCATCATCATATTGATATCCATACCCACCATCGTCGCTACTGCCACCATCGTCGTCATCGCCACCGTCGTCGTCGTCGTCGTCACTACCCATCTTATCATTATATTTTATCGGATTATTTTTACCGTAATGATAGGGCGTTCGTGATAAAGAATTTTCCGCATCAGGGTCAATAGCGTTCCATCTACCCAAAGCAGCATCATATTCACGATAAAACGTTTGATAATAATCGGGCAAGTTAGTGTAATCGTTCTGCCATTCCGCCCCGTTATTGTACAATTTTTTATTGGGTACGGTAGGCATGTAGATCGGACTGTTCGCTAAAGCCAAACCAAAGGCATAGTAACTGTTTTCCTGTATAATTTTTATACCGCCACTTCCGTTGCTTTGAAAACTGAAACGTGCATTACCTTGCCAGTCGGCAATAATATATTCCGGATTAAGTGTTCCGGTAGTGTTCATTACCCGTCCTTCACTCATCGGAAAATACGAAAGCGTATTATTTACATACACAAACCCGTCTACATAATCAGTAGTAGTAATCAATTTACTAACGCCGCTTACGTTGTCGTATTGTTGTTTACGGATTACCGTACCGTCAGCGGCGTAAGTATAAGTAAGATACCTGCCGGTTTGGGCCACGCCTTTGGCACCGGTAACCATTTGGATATTATCAGTCTTGTTTAAAACATTATAACCGATGGTTAGTCCTTTATAAGGGTCGGCTACTAAATTACCATTACCGTTAGGCGCGTAACTATAAGTACCGGTAGTCGTACCCGTTAAATTGATAAAACCATAACCGGTGTATTGTGTTGAATTGTCGCCATCAGTTACACTATTCAGCTGGTTTGGGTTTAACGGGTTGTAATTATACGTCAACTTATCGACCTGTGTGTTACTTGTTGCACCAATTGATGAGGAATTACGGTTCAATTTTAAAATATTACCGTTAGCATCATAAGTAATACCGCTCTCATCGAAACCATCTTCGTTTCCATTAAAAATTGTACTCGCATTGCTGCCTGCCGCACGCTCAGCGTAAAACGACCCGGTTAAACGGCTAACTGCATCATATTTATACACATAACTTCGCTCATTCGTCTTTTGGAAGTTATTATCAACTGTCATCCACTTTACTGCGGATATTTTGCCCGAATAAGACGGTTTGGCTGTAATGACGGAAGAATTAAGTGCGGGATCTGGCAGATCGTACATAATCTGCATGCCAAATAAATCATCTGCATCGCTATTGGTAACCCCTCCATCGTTTGTAAGCGTACTATTGTTTATGCTGGTTACCTGCCCGCGTATATTATACCGATAATCGACCGATTGAAGAGCATCACCATAAGGTTTTACGATTGCAGTAAAAGTCGACCCTGCTGAAGCAGTAAATCCAGCCTGTAATACAATGCTATTTGTTGCCACTATATTGGATGTGGCATTGGCAGCAACTGAGTTTAATGATCCCAAGACAACATTCGGAGAAATATTGGCAGAGGACGGCTGCAAATTCTTTTTGACCAACTGCCCCATTTCGTTGTATTGATACGATGCAATTCGTACCGATGCCTGGGTGTTGTAAACTTGATCAACATACAGGATACGAGTATTATGCGCATCATAGGTATTTGTTGTTTGTACTGTTGTTGTTCCTGCTGCACCGGCATTTTTTTTCACCAAACTCACCATTGGGGATCCTATGAAATTAACCACATTAGTTGCATAATCGGTAACTGTATTACCGCCATTTGGCGCACTCAAATGATTATTACTTTGGGTTTGTATCGTATTACCCCTATTATCGTAAAAAACAACATCGAGCAACCAAATATTAGCCAATCCCGATCCAACTGTACGTTTACGTGACATGGTAAGCATCCCCCGGGTTAACTTAGTTGCCGCATTGGTTGTCGCTTCATTTGGTAATCCTTGGTATTGATATTGAAAATCGGGTGTTGCACTTTGTGTTAAATAATAATCATCATAATAAACATATGATAAGTCTTGTAACGCCGAATTATCATTATTAACGGTAGGAAAACAATTATTAGTATAATAAGATGGCCCAGTTGCTGAACGGGTTTCGTAGCACGTAGTTGAATAATTTGTAGTTGAATAACTTGCTAAGCCCGTAACATAAGCTTGCATCCCGCCATTCAACCCGCCTAAGTGTGTTGAAGTGTTATCGGTATAGATACCTTGGCTAATTGCCCTACCTTTTGCATCGTATTTGACATAATTCCACTGATTATTAGCCCGAAGATTGCCATCCTGCATCAGTACAGGGCGGTTGTATGGATCATAGATATAATAAACGGGTGCCGAGCCGGGAACATTTTTTTGCACTAAACGGCCTAAATTATCGTATATGAACGAAAAAATAAGATTGTTAACCCCCGTTTGGGTCAACGAGTAATTATTATTGTTTGTAGCCATTAAAACCAGCGCCTGGGGCTGTATCACATAAATCGGGTAGCCCGCAGCATTATAAACATAATAAGTATCCAGATTTTGAGTCGGGCTCATTATCTTTCTTTTTAAAATCGTTTTCCCTGAGTTATCGGTAAAGGTTAAGCTGGTTAATATGCCCTCAGCGTTTACTTTTGAAGCTACTGAAAGTGTATTAACTGCATAATATTGACCTTGACATACCCCGTTTACATCCCAAATCAATACGTTATCAGTAGCATTATTAGAGCGGTAGGTATAACTTTTAGCGTGTTGACCGGGTTGAAAACCATTTCCTACTGTCCCTGCTTGTAGAATTCTTCGCAAAGGACTATTTTCAAAAACCGTCTGACTGTAGGGATCCGCGTCATTAGCCACCTGATTAACAGCACCGCTATTGGTACTATAATAATTATTTTGGTCGGCAATGGCCGTAGCACGGTAAGCCCCCGTAGCATAGTTGCCCGTGTTATCTACATAGGGTAAATATTGGGTGGCTTGTTGTCCCAAAGCATTATAGGCATTGCTCTGAACAATATCCTTATTCGAATTTGGGCTGGCCTGTAAAGCCACTTGTTGTATTGGCCGTCCAAAGCCATCAAAAAAGGTTTTTGTGGTTTGTATACCGCCAATCCCCAAATTATTTACTAAGGCATCCGTTGTTGCATTTGGCGCCAATATCACATCTTTTTGTGCATAGGTAATCGTTTGTGCAGATGCGCTTTTAATAAAAAAGAATTGAACAGCAATAAATAATACTATTAGACAACTACTATTCCAAATGTTATATTTCAATAAATGTAACTTCATTTTATGTAATGTGTAAGGTTTAGGGGAGAGTTAGGGTCATTGTTAGCGGTTGACCAACCTGAACATAAGAACCGGCAATTACATCTCCCCTTGTGTCATAATGAGGCGGGGTATATGAACTTACTAATATGGCTGTGATTGTAACAGTTTCTCCTGAGCCTAAACCAATAGGAGTAGACCCGCCCGCAATCAAAACATTACTATTGGGATTTTGGGTTATGTTATTGAGCGTTTGAATACCAGTACCACCACCAATATTCCCCTCTATATTATTATACAATCCATTTATATTATATATAATAGAGTAACCAGACTGCCAGGCAGGAGTAAATTGAGGATTTGTAACTATAAGTTGATATCCGCTGGTTAAAGTACAGGAAATTGGTGCTGCTATTGTATTTATCGTCACGGGGGATACGGTAGTAGCGTTGGTTCCCGCCACCGATAAAGTAACATTATATGTACCAAAAGTGGAGTATGTATGCGTAATAGATGTATTACTTATAGATGTACCCGTTGTGTTATCTCCAAAATTCCAGTTAAAGTTTTGACCTAGCATACAAGGTGTGGCAAAAGTATTATTGACAAATGATACTGTGTTACTTATCGGGCTACATGAAAAAGCAGGCATTATTTGATTAAAAACAGTATTAGGGCTGTTACCTATCAAATTTTGAATGTTATTTGAAGATGCGTAAGTTGTCCGGCTTATAATATTCATATCCTGGTCGTATACATAATTTGTTCGCCCGTATGGATCCACTTTGTAATACGTACTCACGCCATTGGTATTGGTTTTTGCTGTAATATAATTAGTTACCGGATCATAGCCGTTTGTTGAAACCTCGGCCACATCGGGATAAAATAAAATGTCATCTACCCCAATGCTATTCGAGTTGCTCACAGATATTGTAAATAATGATCCAGCGGCTATACCAGTTAGTGGGATTTTCACTTCATAGTACTGCCATCCGGTTGTTGTATTAGGGATTGTGGTGTTATTATAATTGATACTCGAATTGATTGTGGTGTTATTAGTACCTGTTACAGCGATATTAAGCATACCTGTACTCGCAGAATTAATCCAAATGGAAAAAATATAATTATTGGTGAGTGTACTTTTGTTTAAAGTTTTGGTGAAATGAATACCTGTTCCGCCCATTGTCATTCCATGACCGATATGTCCAGATATCCAAAATGGTATATCAGCAACAGAACCTACTACCATTGTAAAGTCAGTAGCGGGATTAGAATTATCAAAATCACTAAATGCTATTTCGTAATAATTAGCATTATCTATTATTGCTTCCGGTAAAAAATTATTGTGGTTAGTTAGGGTTGTCACTATATGTTTAAACCCGTTATCCTTTGATAATAAAGCGCCGTAATTATCATAAGCTAAGTCATTTTCAGTGACTACATAATTCGGATCATTATTGAATTTGTAACTGTCGGAAATGGATGAAGGAACAAAATTACTGATGCCGCTTTGCGAGCTGAAACCAAGCTTTTCCGCAGGGAAAGCCAAAGATGTGGAACCATTTACTACCGGGAACATCCCAATTTTAGTCAACTGTGCATTTGTGACGACAGAAGATTGAGAACCGCTTGGGGTAAATTGATTATAGGCTTCTATTGGAATATTTATGTTATTAAGCTGAAGGTTTTGTATGCCCGCGGTATAATTATCACCTGGGCTGGCATTCGCCGGAATGATATAATCTTTAGAGTATGTTATATTGGTTGCTTCAATGCTTTTATCACTATTCATGGTAGATACCTTTGTCGGTAATTGATGGAAGGGGCTGTTATATGAATAGTTAGTCGTAGTCTGTTTAGAAGAAGCAGTTGACCCCAAATCGTATAATGTTTTTTGTATTGACGTTACCAATGGCTGGGTAGTTGTATAAATACTATACACAGAATAACCATACAAAGGATAAGTAAAAGTAAAATTAGGTGAACTTGCGGTACCTGAATTTTCTTGTAACATACCACCAATATCACTTTTAAATCCGTAAATGACATTTGGAGCCGGTGTTGAATAACTGTAATCCGTTTCACTCACTTCATTGCCGGCGTCATTATAATTAATCGTCCGCACCGGCAACCCGCGCATAAAATCATAATTAGGATTTGGAGCAAACGGAAATGTATTTACGCTATTGGTTAGTAAGCCGGCTGACGGACATCCGGGGAAGCTGACGTTCGGAGATCTGCCTATATAACAAATGGTGGGTGTCCATGGTAGATTAGTATTGGTTATTGGAGAAGAACCATAAGTAGCAGGAACGGAAAAATGGCTTTCTGTATGACCCAGGCCCGCTTTTGTTTCCGTTACAACGGCATAAATGACGGTGTGATCATTCGTTGATAAATCGGCTGGTGAAGTAATTGTAGAATAAGTCCAGTTGCTTGAATTAGCGGAATTATCACTTGTTAAAAAGGCAAATATTGGTTGTGATATCGGATTTCCACTTGAATATCCTGTTGCAGGATCTGTGTAAGTGTAATATTTTGTTGTGTTAGTTTGCGGATCGCCGGGATTGGCCTGCATTAATTGACCTTCTGTGATAGACGCTACTCGTATTCCACTCCCCAATACAACACCTCCAAACATGTTGTCATAATAGTCATTCGGTTGATAAGTTAATGCAGAGTATCCCCCATTTCCATTATAAATTTGACTTAATGCCCCTGTAGCGCTCAATGGGAATGCCATGGTACTATTGTAAGCTGCAGGTTGCCTGTTATTGCCTTTGATTTCAACAGGTGATGTAATTGCCGGCGTCGGGCTTGCTGTAGAGACTACTGTATTGGGGTTATAATAGCTGCTGTAAGCAGCGTTTGATGTATTGATTAGTATATCTGGCCTTAGTGAAGTATTTGATGTCTGCCCGTTATAATAGCCCCAGTAATCGATCGCGTTTGAGGCCGCATTTGGTAACCCTGTCGGATTATTATAAGCAAAGGCATAATTAAATGGGGAACTGCAGTTGGGATCCGTTACACCATTTAAAAAATACCTGCTATAATTTGTACCATCGGCGGAACTAATTTTATTATAATTAAATTTAAAATTACGATTGAAGCCGGTAATAGAGCTTATAATTTCCCCTTGTGAACTATTGATATTATTTTGCCAAAAGAACGAAAAAGCAATATTCATACTCCCTCCTGCTGTCGTATTCCCATATGAAATTTGTGATATCCAATTTCTAATAGTTGAACCGATAGAAATATACTGCGTTATTAAAGTGTTGGGGCTGTTGTCATTTGTGTAAACATTCACTGGATTATTATAATTACTTTTACTTCCGGCAGTATATTGTATGGAAATATTGTTGCCATAAACATCTTGAATGGAAGTAAGATCCCATGCTCCTGTAAAGTTTATGCCTCCCGGAAAACTTTGAGTAGTTGTGTTATATGCACTTGTAGTTAAATATTCATAATACATGGTGGTAAGAGAAGTCGGGGGACTATTACCGTAATATTGTCCTTCAGCGATTTGTTTGAAGCTGGGTTCAGCGGCACCAAAAGTATAAGTGATACCCTTATCGTTGGTTATGGTGAAAGAAGTAATGCCGTTAGTACCCATTACATAACTGATTTTTAGATCTTGATAGGGTATTGTTCGAAATGTTTTGGCAGTTTGATCATAAACCAATTGACAGGAAAAGCCGGGAGCGCTAACATTAAAAAGATCGGGTTGGGTATCTATCGAACTTGGTGCAAAAAGTGTGTTGATGTTATTGATATCACCCGCCTCGTCCGTGCATGAAGCGGGGTCTCCATTATTTTGGATCATTGACGGACTTATGGAAGCCGCTGCTGTATTGTTCATCCAACCTAATTTCTTATTACCCAAAGCATCTTGCGTGACATCATCTGGTAGTCCTCTTAGAATACGGGTAATTGCTCCGCCGGCATTTAAGTTCCAGCCCATACCGGCATTGTTTTCTAAATCAGTTACCTTAATACCCGATGAGCTGTAGTCAAGAGAAATAGGCAAGGAAAGGCTACCTGATTTTACCGTATACAACGGTATTGATACATTAGCGGTGCCGGTTACCTGGTTAACAGTTACAATCTTGTTTTGTGCCACAGATACTTTAGCAACTAACAGCAAACCAACTATATTTAATAGTGAGCGTAATTTCATTTAATATTTATATTAGTTTTTGTTTAAATTAAGTTTTATTTTAAAACAGGATATGTATATTTGCCACCCCATATCATGGGGGATTAGCTCAGCTGGCTAGAGCGCTTGCATGGCATGCAAGAGGTCATCGGTTCGACTCCGATATTCTCCACCTGATTATCAGGCACTTACTATCAGGGTAAGTGCCTTTTTTCATGCCATTTTTTTCAGTAACCTCCAAAAACAAAACAAACCGGTTTAAAGTGGTTTAAATACATGACATGAATTAGTGTTGTTTTATATTCATATAGACATTGCTCAAAAAAAAGCACTAATAAAGCATGAAAGACCAGATAAAGCAGATTACACCTTTTTTTAATGAAAGTTTATTTAATTAGCTAAGCCATCCACCAAAATATTTTCGCCAAATTTCTGTGAGACGGTTGTTTGATCTTTTCCTGCAATACTGACCACCAGTGAGCCGTCGAAAGCTATTTTCTCAATGAGCTTAATTGAAGTGCCAATGCCGATCTTCAGTTTCAGCAAATATTGCAAAAAAGCGCTGCTGGTATCCTTTACCGCGGCTACCCGGCAGGCGGTACCCTCTTTGGTATTGGCCAGGGTCAGGGAATAAGATTTAGGAATTTTTCCATTGGCTTTAGGTATGGGATCGCCATGCGGATCATATTCCGGGAATTCGAGAAACTTATCCAGCCTGTCAGCAAGGGTGTCGTCCTTGATATGTTCCAGTTCTTCAGCGATACTGTGGATTTCATCCCATTGGTAACCCAGCTTTTCCAACAAGAATACTTCCCAAAGGCGGTGTTTTCGGACGATTAGTACAGCATTTTTAAGTCCCTCCGCCGTTAGCTGCACACCTTTCTTCTTATCATAATCAATCAATCCCTTTTCCACTAGTTTGCGGATCATATCTACCACCGATGCTGGATTATTGCCCAGCGCATCCGAAATGCCCTTTGGTGTGATCTTCTGTCCCTTTTCCTGAGAGAGGCGGTAGATAGCCTTAAGATAATTTTCTTCTGATAGCGTGTACATAAAATTATAATTAGCTGTTAGCAAACTTAATTAAAATTAATCCTTATTTTAATAATTAGTCAAGGCTAATTTTATATATTTGATTAATAGTAATTATATAATATGTTTGCACGAAATATTATATTACTATGAAGCGAATTTTATTTTTAATAATGGTGTTAAGCATATGTAAGGTTTCGGCTCAAAACGGGACATTAAAGGGTCGAGTAAGTGCTAGTGGAGGGCCACTGGCATTTAGCACGGTTCTCCTTTCCGGTACGACATTAGGTGCAGCGACAAATGACAAAGGATACTATGAGATCAAAAACATTACACCAGGCACGTATCAGGTAATCGTTACCTGTGTCGGTTACCTGACTCAAAAGATAAGAGTGGCTATCAAAAAAGAAAACATAAGCATGTTGAACATTGAAATGAAGCAGGATTCCACTTCACTCCAAGAGGTGTCCATCACATCGCTCGGCATTGCCACGACTATCCGCCGTGCGCCGGTGCCCGTTACCGTAGTTTCGCACGAGGCGTTTGTCCAGCAGGCTTCAACTAATGTGATCGACGCAATAGCCAAGCTGCCGGGCATTACCGCAATTACTACCGGTCCGGGTGTTTCCAAACCTGAAATAAACGGCTTGGGTTATAATCGGGTATTAACCCTAATGGATGGAGAAAGGCAGGAAGATTTCCAATGGGGCGATGAGCATGGCGTGCTGATTGACCCCAATGCGGTTTACAATGCTGAAATTATCAGGGGCGCGGCATCCCTGCAATATGGCGCCAATGCCATGGCCGGCGTGGTCAGCTTCAAATCGCAGCCCTCACGGGAAAGCGGAACAGTAAATGGTAGCGTGACTTCGGAATACCAAACCAATAACGGGTTGATTGGGAATTCGCTGGACATCGGAGGGAATAACAACGGTTTGATATGGGACATCAGGGGAAGCTATGAAGAGGCCCACAGTTATTCAGATCCTCATGATGGATATGTATGGGGAACAGCTTTCCGCCAGGATAATATCAAAGCAACTATCGGAATAAACAGGAAATGGGGTTATTCCAGGTTGATGGTAAGTACCCTTCACCGCCAAATAGAGATTCCTGATGGTAACCGCGACAGTACCACCGGGCGGTTTGAATTTGATGTACCATTAGGCGCACAGTTTGTAAATGGGAAGTACGTACCCGGAAGCGGGCAGGTATTTCCAAACAGGGCTAACTTTTTGTCTTATAATCCAGATATATCGAGTTACCAGATCTTAAACCATGATGAAATATGGTGGCAAAACAGTATTAATGTCGGTAACGGAAGTATTGGGGCCGATATTGGTTATACGGCGAGCGTACGCCATGAAATAGATACGGGAAATGTTGCCGAAGAAAATATGTTTGTGCATGATATTGCCTACTCACTGAAATACCAGGTAGAAAATAATACAGGCCTTAAGCTAACTACGGGTATTAACGGGATGTACGAATTTATGAACAATGGCCCTGAGCCACCCTCCTCCTATATCGGTGATTTTGAAATACCGGATTATCATATTTTCGATATGGGCGGATATGGCATCCTGGAAAAAGACTTTAAAAACTTAAGCCTGAGTGGTGGCTTGCGTTATGATATGCGAAGTATAACTGGCCAACCCATGTACTTGGCTAATTATTTTACGCCGGAACAGGAAGAAGTTCCGGCAGGAACACCAGGGGCTTATGCACAATTCCCATCGGTTAGTAAAACCTACACCGGTTTTTCGGGCAGCATAGGTGCAACTTGTCAACTGCCCGACCATAACTATGTCAAATTAAATCTGGCAAAAAGCTACCGTGCCCCTGCTATTAACGAATTGACCAGTAATGAGCTAAATCCCGGGGCCTTTGCTTATGAATTAGGGAATATCAACCTTAAAGCCGAACAGGGATACGAAGTGGATGCCGCCTATGGCCATAATGGCAAAGACGTTAATTTCGAGGTGGATGGGTTTTACAATTACATCAACAACTTTATATTCTCAAACCGGCTTGCCGGCAAAAATGGGGCAGATTCCACTCTTCTGGGAAAACCTGTTTACAAATACACCGCCAATACGGCTATTATTACCGGAGTCTCGGCGTATTTGAATATACATCCTGCCGATGCAAAATGGTTTGAACTCGATAACGGGTTTACTTATATCTATACTTTTCTGCCCTGTAAAACCGATTCAACCCGGCACCTGCCATGGACGCCAGCCCCCCGTTTAACCTCGAAGGTTAGGTTTAAGCTACCTGACAGGAATACCTCAGTTCTTCAAAGCGCTTACGTTGAGCTTGGAGCAGAGCATGATTGGGCGCAAAATGATATTTACAGTGCCCAATATACGGAGTTGCCTTCTTATGACTATACTTTATTTAACGCGGGTATAGGAACGAATTTTGTCAGCAAAAAAACCAAACGCGCGGTGTGCTCGCTATTTATTAACTGTACCAACCTGATGAATATTGCCTATGTGGACCATACCGCCCGAACGCAGTATTTCTGGGCCTACAATGGCGCGAATGACCCGACCAACTTTGGCCGGGTGCCTGCTATAGTTACCAGGCAAAGCGAAGGTATTTATAACATGGGCAGGAATATAGGCTTTAAGCTCATTATCCCTATTGGTATCACGAGCGCTATTCCCCATTAATCAAATAACAGATCAATCATGACAGCGGCAGAACAGGAGTATACCAAACAAATTTATATCGGGATCAGCAATGGCTATGCACCTATGCATACCCATGTTTTGGCTGAACTGGTCGGGGCCAAGCCTTCTTCTGCTACAGATATGGTAAAGAAGCTGACCTTAAAAGGATTGGTGAATTATCGGAAAAGTCACGGCTTTAGTCTTACGGAGAGCGGCGAACAAATGGCATTGCAGGTTATTCGCAGGCACCGCTTATGGGAACTGTTCCTTACAGAAAACCTGAAAATTGACTGGAAAGAAGTGCATAGCATGGCTAATGAATTACAATCCATCGACAGCGCCCCCCTCATCAACAGACTGGAAGCTTACCTCGGTTATCCGGTGTATGACCCGCATGGGGAAGTCATCCCGGATGCTAAAGGGTACCTGCCGCCAACAGAACGCATGGAAATATATGATCTGAAAGTCGGTCAGGAGGCCATAATTTCCGGCTTCAGGGACAGCAGTAAAGCCTTTTTGGCTTATATCGAAAAACTGGAATTGCTCATTGGGCAAGAGCTAAAAGTTAAATCATTAATAGATTATAACCATTCTGTTGAAATTAAGACTAATGGTGGGACTTCATTCATCATTACCAAAGAAACAGCACAAAAAATATATGTTACCATCAATGAATAAAGCAGTTAAACTCAAACAGGCATGGAGAAAGGAAAAAGATAGCCATTCCCTGCCCGAAGTATTTTCATCCGTTAAAGTTCCAATGGATGGCAGCTTTTGGCGAAAGCTGCTGGCATTTTCGGGCCCCGGCCTGATGGTCGCTGTTGGTTATATGGACCCTGGTAACTGGGCGACAGATATTGCAGGCGGCGCACAGTTTGGCTATACGCTGTTATCGGTAATCCTGGTTTCCAATTTCTTCGCGATCATCCTCCAGTACCTTGCCTTAAAGCTTGGCGTAGCTACCGAACGGGATTTGGCGCAAGCCTGCCGCGACCATTACCACCCGGCTGTTAGTTTCGGTTTGTGGGTACTTTGTGAAATTGCTATTGCCGCCTGTGACCTGGCGGAGGTTATTGGATCTGCTTTAGCATTTAACCTCCTTTTTGGTATCCCGTTAACTATTGGAGTGCTGATTACTGCTTTGGATGTATTGCTCATTCTTTTTTTTCAGAAGAAAGGCTTCCGCCTTATCGAGAGCATTGTGGCCGCTTTGATATTGATTATTCTATGCTGTTTTGGCTATGAGATCGTGGCCTCACATCCTGATGTTTTCCCTATGTTAAAAGGACTGCTTCCCCAACTGAGGGTAGTGACCAATCCATCTATGCTCTATATTGCTATCGGTATTTTGGGTGCGACGGTCATGCCGCATAATTTGTATTTGCATTCCAGTATTGTACAGACCAGGGATTACCCGAGAACGGATAGTGGGAAACGGATGGCAATCAAATTTGCGGGTATAGATAGCACTCTTGCCTTACTGTTTGCTTTTTTTATCAATGCTGCCATCCTGATCGTCGCAGCTGCTAGTTTCCATACCAGCGGGCATAAGGATGTGGCAGATATTACCGTGGCCTACAAGCTATTGTCGCCTTTGTTAGGTGCAGGTATGGCCAGTATCCTGTTCGCGGTTGCGCTGCTGGCATCCGGACAAAACTCCACGCTGACCGGAACACTAGCCGGACAGATCGTTATGGAAGGCTTCCTGCATATCCGGTTAAAACCCTGGCTGCGGCGGCTTATTACCCGGTTGATCGCCATTATTCCTGCATTTATTGTTACCCTAATTTCGGGAGAAAAAGGCGTTGCTTCTTTATTAGTTTTGAGCCAGGTGATCCTTTCCATGCAGCTGAGCTTTGCCGTAATACCCCTCATCATATTTACGAATGATCGTTTGAAGATGGGGGTATTTGCCAACCGGCTGCTTACCAAAATTGTAGCCTGGATTGTTGCTTTTATAATTTTATCACTGAATTTATACCTGCTTTGGGATACTTTGTTTAAATAATTAAAATCGGGGCGAGACAATCTCCGTTATATTGGTTCTTTTGACGGATAAACCAGAACCAAATGACGCTATCGACCAATTTTAAAATGACCACCGTTAGTACTTCATTTCAGTTTTTTAAAGAAGAAAGTAAATTGGATAACGCGGTGATTAACGACATCGTTTTTCTAATCTAGCTTATTTATATGTCCGTGTGAGCACGATGAATAAAAAAGGAAAGGGCTTCCTTTCTGAACAAGACGATCGTCTGTGGGGACACTGTTATAACTAATACAAATTAATAGGAATGAGATACGATAAGGAATCGGCTTTAGTAAATACATTTACATAGGGTAGAGGTAAAACTTGATTCTAAGTTATAATTTTCCCTGGTGTAAAATGCTATTGTTGGTTTAGTAAAATATTAATACAATACCCAACAGTTGACAGTAGGTAAGCCTGTTTTATCAATTAGGATATAGGTATACCCACCATGATGGTGGCCGGGTAGCCATTCGGTGAATACTGTTTATCAGAGATGATGTCGTCATGTGAATGGTTCATCAGAATCTCCAAATACCCCCTACAAATTCATCAGGTAAGTAATAAATATAAACACCAAACCTGAAAAGGGTCAGAAAATATATATCCGTTTCTATAGGCCGAAACCTCTTCGCCAAAAAATGCAAACGTTTAGCCGCATGCTTTGGCTTAAAATTCAAAGCGTGGACTTTTACAGCACCGCATAAGTGCGAAACTGGATAGCAGCCCTGGAAGCAAAATTGGCTAAATGTGGGGAACTGCGATTTGCAGAATGAATGACTTGAATACGGTTGATGCTGCTGGACTGTTTATCTGCAATTTTAGATGGCTTATGCGGCTCATCGCACGATGTGCTAAGGCAAACCGTCAGGAGGACACACCATGTATAATAATTATTTCTCTTTTTCATTGGTTTGATAATGGTATAATAGTATGAGCATAGCGGCCACAATTAAAAATCCGAGCATAATGAACAGAATATCCTTCCATTCCTTTTCTCCTTTCTTTGTTTTTCGCCGTTTGAGCCGCCTTCCGGCAACCCTTTTTTTTACTGCCCTGTTTAAAGGATGGTACTTTTCTGGCTTGGGTTGAATCGTTCTTTTTTTATGTCTTGGTTTGCGCTGAGCCATAACAATAGAATCGGTCAGTGCGGATCGTCTGCCGATAAATTACAGCTCCGGCATAGTCCGGTAATGATTAAACTCATGGAGTGAACCCGGAATGGTTCAGGTAGACTCACCGATGGCATGCCATAATCATTCAGGCAAAAAACCCCCTGGCATTTCGTACAGCAAAAATGAAGATGTTGTTTAAACTCCAATTGCTGTGCACTACCTACCGACAGAGCATAGGCAGGTGCTTCGCTTGCTCCAACGATGCGGTGAATCAGGCCGATATCTTCAAATGACTTCAATGTACGGTAAATTGTAACGCGGTCAATAGTTTTAGCCGCGAACTCCAATATTTCGCAATAGGTGACTGCCCGGTCTGATAAATAAAAAGCTTCCAGCACCTTTGATCTCGGCGAAGTCAGTTTCATTCCGTACTTTTTCAGTATGCTTTTGATTTCCTTTATATCCATAAAATTTTAATTGGATAGTTGCCTGGTAGCAAATACGGGTGCCAATAAAACCAAAGGTTTAGGTTGGCACCCGAAGATTAAACTAAAAACCGAAATTGATGCCTAAAGTGGTTTGCGCCTCTGAAATTGGCTGCTTGGTATCCAATCTTCCGGCGTAATTTACCCGGTTGGTATTGGTTATTGCTATGCCCGGCGAGGCGACGAAGTTTTCCTTTAATACCAGGCCAATCTTTTTGCCGAGCTGGTAACGCAGGTCTGCGCTGCCGCCATAAGCAAATGCCGTTGCCTTGGAGCTTAATTGCGAAAATTCATAAGGTATGTCCGCATCGGTGATTTTTATATCCATTTCCGGTGTAGAAAAGCTTTTTACAATACCCGCATTGGCCCGCAGATCGACCGCAAATTTGCTAAAGAAGAAAGAATATTGCGGACCGACAAGGATGTTAATATTACGGTATCGATTACTTGTAGATGCAGCACCCGTGTCGACACCAAAGGCATCCTGGTAACCCGCTGCCAGCGTATGCGCATCCTTCGCACTCAGCTGACCCTGGTCCTGGTAAGATATAGTGGCGGCAATAGCCCAGTGGCTTTTGTGAATATACCACGCGCCGTCAAGACCTATGGTATAACCGGTTTTTGCAAATCCGGCCTTGTTGTTGATGGTTCCGTCAAGAAAATCGCCATAATCTGATTTGGCAAACTCCCCAGTCGGAACTGAAACACCGCCAAAAACAGACCAATAGTTACCCGGCGTCACTTGTGCTTTTGCGTTAAATGTAGCTATTGTCGCGAAAAATATAAATGATAAGATGATTTTTTTCATTTTTGTAAGGCTTATTGGTTATTGAATAACAGTAATAAAATTCACATCAAGGTCGGAAGAGCCTGGTGCATAGGTGCCGTTCTTGGCATTTGGCTGGTGGCGCAACACCCACCGCAAATTTCCACTGCTTGCCGCGCCGGTAGTAAATACACTGGTTAAACCGACTTGCATTGGCGGGTTATTGGTATCAAGGTCTGTTCTTGCTATAGTCAGATTTAAAGGCGCCGCATTTGGTGTAACCGGTGTGCCGGGAATATAAGGCGTTGTATTGCTGATCACCGGGGCTGTTGTAATCGGTGTTGGCTGGTAAAAGAACAAGTGATAATTCTCTCTTTGCTTGATCTCATTCGATACCACGAATACGGGTTTCTGGGTTTGATCCAGCATATAGACAACACAATTGTATTTGGAATTGGCCTTTAAGATAAGTTTGGTAGAGTCTGTTCCGATGACATTATTGTTGTTGTCCAGTAAAAAAGTGTAAGTGCAGGACGTTGTGTCTGCAGAATTAGCCTGGTTGGTAAATTTCAACGAAGCCTGGGTAATGGTTTCATTGGCAATGTTCGGTTGCACGGCTTCTTCCGATTTGGAACTGCAACCAGTGTATAATAGCGCCGTTCCTAACAGCACATATACCGCATGTTTTAATTTGATCATGGTTTTTTAATTTAATTGTTATTATTATGGTTACTTAAAATTTGAAAAGGTACCCGCAACCTGAAAATGATATTCCGGCCCGGTTCATCCGCGAAATAGCGGAAGCGGTCTAAATAGTCCCTGTAGGCTACGTTGGTCAGGTTGTTAGCGGCAATGTCAATGTCGGCATATGTTTTATTAATATTTAATTTAAACCCGATATGCGCGTCAATCAGGTTATAAGCGTTTGGCGGCGGGGCAAAATCATAGCCGGACGGCACATCATTTTGTTTAGCCACAAAAATGTCGTCTGCACCGATGAGAAAGTTTTTAAAAGGTCCGAAGCTACCGAAGTGATAAGTAAGCCCATTTTGCAATCGCATTGGCGGCGTGTAGATCTGGTAATTATGGATCGTTTCGTTCCAGGCGTAGATCAATGAGGTTTTCGAAATGATATCCAGCGAATCCACCAGTTTAACGGTAATACCTAAATCAATCCCGCGGAAGTTCACATTTCCCTGGGTATACTGAAATTCCAGCAATTCGCCACCCTGGGAATGATAGAATTGGCCCGTAGGTTCCTCGAAAATGAAATTATTGATGTGATTATAATAACCTTCCAGGTCAACGTTTATCCAGTGCGAAGCATAATTCAATTGAACATTAAAGTCATTGGCTTGCTCGGTCTTCAAATTGGCATCACCAATTTCGAATTCTGCTAAAGATGCATGTACACCATCGATGTAAAGCTCATTGATGGAAGGCGGACGAAATGCAGCGCTGTAATTGCCGGTCAGTTTTAAATTATCAGTAAAATTGTAAGTGGTACCCAGTGTAGCGCTTGTTCCCGAATAGTGCGTGGTCGTTACATCGATCTTAGCCGCATTGGCGTCAAAGGCAAATGCACGCAACCAGCGGTAATCATAGCGCGCGCCGGCTTCAAACAGCCATTTGTCATGCCGGTATTTTTCAATGGCATAAGCCCCGCCATCATAATCGACGAAGTTCGGGATCAGATACCCGTATAGCCTGACATTTCCCTGGTTCATACCAGTCGCCCCAAAAGACCCTGAAAACCCGCCACCATCTTTATGTTCGTAGTTCAGGTCCAACGTTGACGTATGGATCTGCAGGTATATGGCTGGTGCAAGGCTGGCCGATAAGGACAATTCTTCAAACTCATTACGTGTATTGACCTGGTAAGCATATTGAACCTCCAGCTTACTGCTGTCGCTAATATGATAAAAGCCTTTAAGTTTTGCGGTGGAGTGATCGACCGTTTGATAGGGTCTGTCGATAAAATAACTGAAGGGGTAAGTAGTAGGCGGGTTAGCTTCTGAAATCCGCATGAGTATGTCGGAATAAGAGCCGACATCCGTACCGAACTCAATCCCGATCTTGGTATAAAAATTACTGTAATAACCCTCGATCCCGTAATTCTTGTGGTAATACTGAATAGCAGCTGAAAAGTCACTTTCCAGCAATCCGGTATTGCCGAGCAGGTAATTAGGTGTGCTCACATCTCCGGATCTTTTGAAAGTGCCTTGCACCCGGTAACTTAGACCCGCAAGCTTCTTTCCCAAATTCCCTTCGAACATTGCAGAAAAAGCACCGAGCCGGCTGTTGGTCATGCCCACTGCATTAACTTCTCCATCCATGACACCGGTATCGGTCGGTAATGACTTAGGGCTAACGGATATCACGCCTGCTATGGCATCAGCGCCATAACGGATCCCGTCTGCCCCTTTGATCACTTGTATCTGGTTGGCGATAAACGGATCGATCTCGGGCGCATGCTCCTGCCCCCATTGTTGGGCTTCCAGGGCAACTCCATTATTCAGGATGAGTACTCGTGAACCAGTCAAACCATGAATAACTGGCTTCGCAATGGATGGGCCGGTCTGGAAAGTGGTTACCCCGGTAACTGACTTTAATGCATCGCCTAAACTCAGCCCCCGAGTTTGTTCCAGGGCGCTGCCTTGTAATACAACTACATCCAACGTTGAAACCTCTTTATGAGGCTCTGCCGTGCTTTGAATGTTAACCTGGCTAAGGGCTTGTGGTGAAGGTGAGAGCAAAAAATCAATATGCAGATCGCTATTAACCGTCACAATGGTATCTAAAGGGCGATAGCCAATATATTCACAGCGCAGCCACATCCGGCCCGCTTGCAGTCGTATGGAAAATACACCTGCTTTGTCCGTTAATGCCACGCCTGTGCCACCAACAACGGATAGTGTGACGCCTTCTAAGGGTAAGCGGGTAGTCCTATCGGCGACATTTCCGTGTATGGTGTATGATCCGAATTTCTTTCCATGGCTGTAAACCAGCACGGGAAAGAAAAGTATAAACAGCAAAAGCCTGGTCTTCATTTTATAGATATTGAAGAAAAATAATTACGCATATAATTTGCATCATTGTTGCATTTATTGCAATAGGATGCTGTACCTTGACGATAAGAATGATGAAAGATCAGCCTGGCGAGAGTCTTGCTTTAAAGCGTCTTTGCTGCGCTAAAGTGCACAGGCAAAACCGATGAAGAGTTTTGAACAAATCTGTTCACACCGCCGGTTATTCGTCCGGGTAGGCGCGACCTTATTTATCCAAAAACAAAGCGTCCCGGACAGCTGGTAAAAAGAGAAAGAAATACTAGGAAAGTGGCGGCGAACGCCCTGCTGAATGAACAAGCGCAACGCTTATAAAGTGATAAGCGAAATGAATATAAACCGGTGTGGCCGTTAATGCGGCCTCAACGTGCACCTGCTGATCAATCACCGAATGGTTAAAGTGCATCGCGGCACAAAGCTCGCATCTTTCCGTAACCGTTTGTTGCGAGGAGCTATGAGCTTTAATATGCGAACCATTGGAGCTGTGCTGGTGCCCATACAATATGGTCTGCCCTGCGATAAAAATTATCAGCAGCAGCCTTGAGTAGATTATATGGAGCCTGTTTTTTTTCAACAGCGTTAATGGTTTTTCAATTTCCGGTAAAACTAATTAAATAAATTAAAAACCAAGCAACAAATGCCACAAAATTGCATTTACTTTTTTTATTATTACTAATTCGTTACATTTTAATTTTAAGCCACTACTGTTTTAAATTGCTCAAAAGCATTATGGCATGTAAGAGGTCATCGGTTCGATTCATATATTTTATACCATTTATAATCAGTGGCTTACAAATAAAATGTAAGTGCTTTTTTTGCTTCGTAGGCATCTTGCATACATTCCAGCACCCTCCGGATGGATTTAAAACAACCTAATTTTACTTAAAATAGCATAAAACGAGTTAAAATAGCTATGGAAATAGAAATTGGCGTAAGTGGCCTACGTGAAGTGAAGTGTAATAAGTTCAGCTACCTGTTTATATTATTTGGCCTGGTATAAATCAATTGCATCGCGTTGATATTGCGCATAGCAAAAGCTGCTTCGCAATAGTATAAATAATAATTCCATTTTCGGATAAAAGCCTCATCAAACCCTAGTGACCTTACATTTGACAGGTTGGCATTGAACTGGCCTGCCCATAATTTTAATGTCTTGGCATAGTCCAGGCCGATGTCTTTCAAATCAACAAGGGTCATATCGCCGGTACGATTTATGGCTTCATTTATAGCGCCAACCGATGGTAGCAGAGAACCTGGAAAAATGTGTTTCTGTATCCAATCCACGCCTTTACGTAAACTATCATATCTTGAATCAGGCGAGGTAATGACCTGTATGGCCAATATACCGTTTTTATTTAAAAGATTATGGCATTTTTTAAAGTAAACATCCAAAAACTGGTGCCCCACTGCTTCCAACATTTCAACAGATACAATCTTATCATACTGCCCTTCCAGTGTGCGGTAATCCGCTAATTCAATATTCACTTTATGGCTTAATCCTTCTGTCGCTACACGTTTAACAGCAAGCTTGTACTGTTCTTCAGATATAGTTAGCGATGTTACTTTGCAGCCATAGGTTTTTGCCATATAAATAGCATTACCGCCCCAACCGCTTCCTATCTCTAATACATGGTCAGTGGGCTTCAGGTGTAGTTGACGGCACAAACGATCATACTTTGCCAGTTGCGCTTCTTCTAATGAAAGGCCATCCCTATAAAAATAAGCGCTGGAATAGGTCATAGTAGGATCAAGAAAGCTTGCAAAAAAATCATTATTCAGATCATAATGTTCTGAAATATTTTTCCGGGAGCCATCAATTGTGTTTGCCCTGTTAAATTGTGCAAGTTTATTTAACCACTTTAACAAGTTAAGCCCCAAAGTTTGAGCCTTACTTCCTGAAACGCCGGGGGCGTTTTCAATATTTAGCAATACCCATTTAATCACATTAGTGATACTATCCGTATCCCACAAACCGTCAACATAAGCTTCTCCAAAACCAATGTCACCAAATAAAATTATCCGCTTATAAAACTCGGCGCTATTTATGATAATATTTGCAAAAATTTGCCCCTCACCAGTTCCTATCGTCATTTGCTCTCCAGTGGGCAAGGTCAAACAGAGTGTACCCTTATCCATTTTTGATAAAAATTTGATAACGATTTCCTGGTAAAAACCATCTTTTTTAACAAGCGTAAGTGTATTTGACATTTTTATTTTTTTACAAATTGTAGTGCTTACTGCATCTACGAATTTTCCATGTTAAAAAGTTTTATTTACTATACTAAATTTGATTTATATGGGTGGTAGACCTCTTTTTGAAGTTCTTTTTCCGCATCTTTTTTGTGATAAGGAATCTTTTTCAGCCATAGTTTTAAAGCTTGCCAATGTATCAACCCAATAATTTTCAGAGTAATTAGCGGGAAACTGATGAAATACAACAAAAGGTTAGCATCGGTTAATGGCTTGCTTTTTCCGCTTAAAGTACTGATAAAAAAGCGCTTGCCTTCTTTATCATAGTCATCTATACTGATCTGTAATTTCTCAGACGGAATGTTGAGGTCGAAATCAAAATTAGTATCCATATCAATAAAAGGCGATACATAAAAATACTTTTGGGTGTTTAATTTAAAATTATCACCCTGTTTGGTCTCAATGCCCAAAAAGTATGGCTTCATTTCCATAAAGGTGTTACAAACCTCAACTACCGAACAAATTGGGTTGTTTTGTTCATCATAACAAAAATAGAAAGAAACAGGATTGAACTGATAGCCTGCGGTACACAAATTGGTAAGTACCATAATACGGCCGTTACCTATGCTAACACCATTAATTTTTAAGTAGTAGGTAATGTGCTGACGTATATTTTTTGAAGTGTCGGGGTTTTCCCTGGGCAGTTGAAGATGGTCTTTATCACGAAAGTTAAAAAGGTTGAACCGGTTTCGACTCATGAATTTAAGCCTTTTTGATAAGCTGTCGATCTCGTCAAGGTCAAGATAAAACATAAAGATATGATAATGAAACCGGTGCTCTTTTGGCGCAAACCGGTGGTGCATTACCAAAGCTTTATATAAACAGGAATTGGTAGGGGCATGTACCATAATTTAATATACGTATTAATTCTCAGGATGGATCAAACATCATCATATAGTGGCTTACGCAGTAAATGCGAACAAAGGCTTACCGCGCTTGCAAAAGCATCTTCATGAAAGCCGTATTTAAAATAACTACCGCAAAAATAAACCGGGCCTGTTTCATTCAATTCATGTAACCTGGCTTGCGCGTTAATGGCCGATACATCAAAAAGTGGATGCTCGTAATCTATTTCCTTTATGATCTTTTTATTATCGACATTATCATGCGGATTAACAGATACGAAATAATTCTTCTTTTCAGATACGGCCTGTAATCTATTCATCCAGTATATAGTAGTGGGGGTTAATTGCCCATTTTGCATCCTGATGCTATAATTCCAGCTACTCCATGCCAGCTTTGTTTTAGGCATAATACTTTCGTCGGTATGTAGGGTAGCTTTATTATATTGATATCTAAACGTGGATAACAAAGTTTGTTCAAGTGTTAAGGGATGCTCAAGCAATTGTAGCGCCTGGTCGCCATGCGTGGCTATAATTATTCGATCAAATATTTCCATTGATCCATCTGAGGCATATACGATAGCCTTTCCGTTTTCACGGGAGACCTTTATAGCTTTTCTATGTGTATGTATCTTTTCCTTAAAAGGCTTTATCAATAATTCGCGGTAGGCCTGGCTTCCTTTATCCAGCGTATACCATTGATGCTGTGTATTTAATCCTAAAAAGCCATGGTTTTTAAAAAACCTAATAAGTGTTACAGCCGGAAAATCCAGCATCTGCTCCATTGGGGTCGACCATACGGCCGAGCTCATCGGCACAAGATATTTCCATAGCATATCCTCGCCAAAGTCAAATTCTTTAATATACCTGCCAATCGAATAATCGGCATATTTAGGGTCATCAATGATCTTGATACTTTCTTTATTAAAGCGGCTGATCTGCCACAACATTTTAAGATAAGGTATATTGAAAATATTTTTCCGCTGGGCAAATAAATGATTGACACTGGTACCGCTATATTCCAACCCCGAAGGGATGTGTTGCACACTGAATGACATTTCGGTTTTTTTAACAGGACCATTTATTTCAGCAAACAGCTTGCATAAATTGGGGTAGGTTTGATAATTAAATACCATAAAACCGGTATCGATATATATGGGTTTACCGCCTTCGTCAACAATTATAGTATTAGTGTGGCCGCCTATGTAATCGTTTTGCTCATAAATTGTTAACTCGTCAGTTTTGTGCAAAAAATGCCCGCAACCCATACCTGCAATACCAGTACCTATTATTGCTGTTTTTTGCATATTATTTAGTTAAAGTATATAAAAAGTGCTCAACTGCATAGGTAGATAATTGACCACCCGGACCGTTTAAATTAAAATCAAACCCATGCGTGGCCCATAGTAGTTTAAGCCAATAATGTTTGTAACCCATATGCCCGAAGAGATCAGTAAGACAGTGATTCCAACAAATATCAGTGGGTATTCAGTCACAGCAATTGCCAAAAGCCACAAGTAATAAGCTGGCGCCTTAAATATAGCCAATAGCGAGATCAGGAAAAAAATGATTATAAGATATAGCAGCATCATGCCCTTGTTTTATGAAATAAGTAATGACTCACTATCCACTCGTTCCCTTTGTTGAAATTCCATAGCTCTGCACAAGCCATATAGAACAGACGCCAGTAACCCCACCATTTTACAGCCTGATTTTTACCATAGGTTTCTTCAAAAAGCGGCATAATCTCTTTTTTGTGGTTGTCCATGTTTTTTAACCATGCTTCGGCTGTTTTTCCATAATGCGATCCACTAACATGCCAGTGGTCTTCAACCGTTAGGTCATCATTAAAATAAAACAATAGGTCATCGCTTGGCATAATACCACCTGTAAAAAAATATTTGCTCATCCAGTCTGTTTGATCCTTTACTTCAAATAAATAAGCATATTCTTTATGGGTAAAAATATGGATGAACAATTTACCCTCAGGCTTTAAAAATAAAGCGACCTTTGCCATTAGTAATTTGTAATTGCGCATGTGCTCAAACATCTCTACCGATACTACCCTGTCAAATTGCTCGTTAATGGTAAAATCATTCATATCTGCGGTTAGCACTGTTAGATTAGCAATTCCACGCAATTTGCACTGTTCATCTATGTGTAATTTTTGCGTTCGCGAATTGGAAACGACTTTAAAAATACTGTCCGAATATTTTGCCGCCATGTAAAGCGATAGCGAACCCCATCCGCATCCCAATTCCAAAACATGCTGCCCATTGCTTAAGCGTGCACGTTGGCAGGTAAGTTCCAGCATGTCATCTTCAGAAGTGTCAATATCAGTAATCCCCGCTTTCCAATAACCTGATGAGTACTTTAAATTTTTACCAAGGCAGTATTTGTAAAACTGCGTAGGCACCTCATAGTGCTGTTGGTTGGCATCTGCTGTATTTATAGCGATAGGCGATGCTTTTAACTGATCTATCAACTTCATCAGATGGGCCTGCTGCTGCTCTGTATTGCCTTGTTTCTCGTCCTTCAAACGTTGCTTTAATAATTTGCGGATGCCTTTACGAAGCAAGAGATCAGGAACTAAATTTCGCTCTATTAATTTATCTAATAACATCGGGAGGTGATAAGTTGAACGTAATACACTTAGTTTTCTCTATTTATTACTTTTTTTGAAGATACGCTATAACCGGAAATATAGATTTTAGCCATGTAATAATTTAATTAATTTTTTTCACAAACCAAGGGATAAATGCGCTGGTTTTTTCCTGATATATTTTAAATGCTTCGCCTTTTGAACGTAATGATTGCTGCTCCGTTGCCGGTAGGCCTGTTACCTTTAAAAGCAGGTATAGAATTATTGCTGGGCTAATAATAGCCAGATAGCCATGAGGCGATGCTAACGCGAATACAAAATAAGACACCCACATTAGCCACTCAAAAAAATAATTGGGGTGGCGCGAATATCTCCATAAGCCGGTGTCGCAAACTTTACCTTTATTTATAGATTTTTTTTTGAAGTTTTTGAGTTGCCTATCTGCAATAGTTTCACCAGAAACGCTGACAAGCCATAACATAGCCCCTGCGTACTCTAACCACGATAATTGAGGTGATTTGTTTATGGTGATGATAAAAAATGGAACGGCTAAGAGTACATTTGATAAGCCCTGCATAATAAAAAATCCAAACATTTTTGGTTCTGCATTTTTACCCCATTCTTTACGTATTTGGGCGTAACGTGGTTCTTCTTCATGCAAATGCTTTAACACTCGCGCGGCTAAATGTAGACCCAGGCGCATACCTGCTGTTATTACCATTCCGCATAGCAATAATCTACGATTTTCAGAACCTGGCGCCAAGAAAAACAAGATAATAGCGATAACGGGGAAATTATAGGACCAGAAAATATCAACAACGCCGGCATTTTTTATTTTGTATGACCATATCCATACGCAGGCCATTATTAAACAGCAAGCTATAACGCAGTAAGCTATCAGGGTTATGGTGGAAACGTTATTCATTTTTGCTAAAAAGTTCTTTTAATCCTTCCCCTGTTTTAATTCGGAATAATTGTATAAGTACAAAAGCACAGCTGGCTATGCTTCCCAGGGTTACAAGTAGTAATAGCCAAACAATTTTTAAGCCGATTGTTTTTTCTTTATAACATACCCAGATAAAAATAACCAATGTATTGACATAAAAATCCCAAAGTGTTGCACGCATCCATGGTATTGATCCCAGGAAGTCCCATTGCTGGAAAAGATTGCTATGTGCACTTGTTGTGATAACGGTATAACACATCCACACAAATAGTAAACTGAAAAGAACTTTTAAAAATGTGATCATAACATCGTTGTTGCCTAGACTAAATCTATTAATTTTTATCGTTTTAATTGCTGTTACGGTATCTTATTGGACATTCTATAGCCATTGACCACCTCGTTTCGGATAGCAAACAGTTAATTTGTAACACTTCGATCATCTCTATGCTTCAAAGCGCATGGAATAACTTGGTCAGGCCTATCGGAACATCCAGAGGAAGGGAAAAAACGGGAAATATTTATCGATGGTGTATAAAATTGACTTACAGTACCCTCCGGCAACTTCTAAACCATATTATTTCCAGTACCCTCCAAATATAGGGTTAAATAGGCCAATCTGTTAATTGTTTTAATATGTCAAGTATTTGATAATCAGCGTTTTGATGTTTGTGGTATTTTGCTTTAACTCGGGCCAATTTTTATGGCATGCAAGAGGCCATCGGTTCAACTCCGATATTCTACACGCTGATTATTAGGAACTTACATTAATTTGTAGGTGCTTTTTTGATTTAGAGGCCTCATGATCTTTTGGCTCTTGGTTCGAGGCCTGGATTGCCCCAACCTCGAACCAGGGGCCAAACTCGATGATTCAAGGTGCAATACTCATTTTGGATGAAATGGGATGACGAATATCTTTTCCCGATCTGATTATAATATAGTTAATTACCTTAAGGAACGATAAAAAACTCCTGCTTATAAAAATAAGCGTGAAAAGTGATTTTCCAAATGATTACGCATCCCGTTTCTCAGCTTTTCGGCTGAGCCCTGTTCTATAAGCTCGATAAGGCCGGCGTGTGAAACATATTGATTTGTAGCGACGTGTTTTTTTAACAACCCGCTTTTGTGGACATAATCAAATACCGGTAACAACATTTTTTGGAAATTTTTAAGTGTCTCATTGCCTGTTATATCATATAATTTACCATGAAACTTGATCTCATGCTCAATTTGAAACAAATGTGCCTGTGATTTTTTTGGTTCCGATTTAACAATCAATTTTAATTCCGCGATGTCCTTCGGCGTTACCCGTTGTATGATAAAGTCAGCCATCCCTATCTCGAGTGAAAGGCGCATTTCAAATATTTCTCTTAATGTTGCATCATCCAGTATCTGCGGGTTCATGCTTTTTTGCAGGATAGAAGTAAGGTCCGGGCTGGTAATAACAGCTCCTCTGTGTTTTTTTGAATCCAGGAGCCCGATCATCCTTAACCGAAGCAATGCTTCGCGAATAACAGTTCTGCTTACACCCAGGGCTTGTGTTAACTCAAGCTCTGTGGGAATAATATCTCCGACCTTGAAATCTTTTTCAATAAAAAGTTCAACTAAATTTTTCTCTACCCTGTCTACAAGCGAACTTTTGTCAATGTTGCGCAGACTTTCAATGAAGGTATTCGATTTCATAGTTTAATATGTTTAACAAAAAACTCTATTAATAAATTGTAAAATAATGTTGATGTAAATAAACAATAAGTTTCTCGTACTTTAAACAATTTTAGAAAAATTGCTTAAAGTACGACATAAAACTTTTTTAATATTTATTCTTCAAGATTAGGCTCAAAATAGCCCTATACATTAAACCAACGCAACTTTTCCTTCTTTGCTTACAAAGTGTAGTTATAACACGCAGGTAATCAATCGATAAAATATATATGTTAATTATTTGGAATTAAGTTTTTAATTATTATAATTGCCTTATGTATGACATAATAAAAACTAAAAACTAAAAATTATGAAACTAAATTTTACTTATTATCGGGCGTGGTTATTGGCAATGGGGATGCTTCTCTGTTCCATAGTTCAAGCCCAAAACATCAAAATCACCGGGCAGGTAATTGCTTCGGATGATCACAGTCCTCTACCCGGAGTTACTGTTATGGTAAAGGGAACCAATATTGGCACCCAAACTGATGTAAATGGGGCGTTCAGCATTAAGGCTGCAAGCGGGGACGTGCTGGTATTTAGATTTATTAGTTATTCCCCAACAGAAGTAAAGGTTAAAAACCAAGGAGCTATTAACGTATCTCTGGTGCCGGAAACTAAAAACTTAAACGAAGTTTTGGTTGTTGGTTATAGCACGCAATCAAGAACTACAGTAACCAGCGCGGTCGCTAAGCTTGATCAGCAAGTGTTAGCTACCGCGCCGCGTGCCAACGTAGCTACAGCATTACAGGGAACTGTATCCGGTTTGCAAGTGATCTCTCAGACAGGTCAGCCGGGAGCTTCGCCTTTAATCACCCTACGGGGAGGGGCGTCTATTAGTAATCCAGCGCAGCCACTGATTGTTGTAGATGGGGTGGTGAGGTCATATAACGATATTCCCGAAGAAGATATAGCTTCTATCGATGTTTTAAAAGATGCTGCAGCAACAGCTATTTATGGTTCAAGAGCAAGTAATGGTGTTATACTTATTACCTTAAAAAAAGGTAAGCAGGGGTCATCGGAAATAAATTATAAATATACTACAGGCTTTAACCAGAATAGGCAAGGTTACCAGTTTCTGGATGCAGAGCAATATATTTACTACGGCAGGTTAGGCAGTTTAAATTCAGGGCGCTCATTAGCGGCAATTAACTCTTCAGCTGGATATGGGTTGAGCACAACCCCTGCCAGCCAGGCACAATACGACATACAGGAATCAACTCCATCTAATCAATATCTATTAAAACAAGGATGGCAGCTAATGAATGATCCTGCTGATCCGGGTACTCAAATTATTTTCAAGGATAATGAAAAAGAAATTCAGGATATGCTATTCAGAAATACCCAAACTGAAGATCATTATCTTAGCGCGTCAGGAGGAAATGATAAGGGTACTTATTACTCGAGCCTTGATTATTATCATGAACCCGGAGTTGTTATTGGTTCAGATTACAAACGGTATTCAGGAAATTTTAATGGATCATATAAAGTAAAGCCTAATGTTGAAGTAACCAGTGGTCTTACGTTCTCTGATTCACAAAATGCCGGTCCTGTAGCCAGCGATTTAAGCACATTTTATAGGACTTTATCGTTACAGCCAACTTTTAACCCGTGGCTAAATACTGCTAATACAGTTCCTGATCCGGGGAATAGTACTTCAGATGGTAACCCGTTATATTATCTACAGCATGAACAAAACAGCGATGAGATTGATAATGTTGTAGCAAATGCAGCTGTTAACTGGAAGATAATTCCTGGTTTATCTTTAAAACTATCAGGCAGTGGCTATTATTATCAACAACTGGCACAAAGCTTTACCGATGAAACGCAAACTTTAGCGCAGATGTTCACTACCCCTCAGGGTGGAAATACAACACGGCCGGCAAGTGCAGGTTATAACAGGACATTCACGCAAACTTATGATGCTACTGCTAATTATACTAAATCATTTGGAAAAAATAATTTTAACTTATTAGTTGGTGAGGAATATTATGATTATTCAACGTTCGGTAGTGTGGTATCTGGAACAAATGCGCCTACCGATAATATACCTACTGTAAACGCGTCTACTCTATTTGCAGCCGGTAGTGGTAATTCCAGCAGCAGGACTGATTTCAGAATTTTATCCGATTTTGCATCGCTGAATTACGATTATGACCAAAAGTATCTGTTTAATGCGGTATTGAGGGAGGATGGTGTGTCGGCATTATCTCCTCAAACAAGGTTTGGTTATTTTCCAGGTATGTCTGCCGGATGGAATATAGCAAAAGAAGATTTCTTTCAAAACTCAGGCATCAGTAAAATAATATCTACCCTTAAGCCTCGTATTAGTTATGGCGAAAATGGTAATGTTGGAACCTTGCAAAGCTCCCCATACCTTTATCAAGGCACTTATAATACTACTACCACTTATCCTTCATACAATGGTAATGGGGCCCTTACCCAACAACAACTCCCTGACCCTAATTTACGGTGGGAAACCAGTACAACTAAAGATGCAGGGATTGATATTGGCTTTTTGCATGACCGCATAAGTTTAATTGTGGATTATTATGATAAAATAAACAGCAATCTGCTTACAAACTACACTTTACCAGCTAATGTGGGTTTTAACAGCATTTTAACAAACGATGGTACCTATCAAAATAAAGGGATAGAATTTACTTTAAAAGCTAATTTGATTAATAGCCCTAACGGATTCAGGCTTGATTTTGGCGCTACAGCATCTTATGATAAAAATAAAGTCCTGAAACTCCCTTATAATGGTCAACCAAATAACGAGGTAGGTACTGTACAGGTATTTGATTCTGCTACCGGTAAATTGATAAATGTAGAAGGTATGCAGCAGGGGCAGCCGCTAGGCCAGGTATATGGTTATAAAGAGCTTGGCATTTTCCAAAATGAGGCGCAAATAAAAGCTATAGCCGGAAACCGAAACGACGAAATAGGCGGCGTTACCGGACCAAACCTTCCTGCTGGTCCAGGTGGGCATATTGTACCGGGCGATGTAAACTGGGAAGACGTGAATCATGACGGTATCATTGACTCGCGCGACCAGGTTTACCTGGGTAACATATTTCCTGATTGGACAGGTGGTTATAATTTTAATGCCTCTTATAAAGGATTTTCGTTATACGCCCGTTTTGATTTCTCATTAGGGAATGTGATTTATAATGATTTTGTAGCCAGATCATTAGGTCAGTATCAGGGAACGTTTAATATGATAAGCGAGATGACCAATTCCTGGTCGCCAACCAATACAAATACAATGATTCCACGTGTAACTTATGCCGATCAGGTAGTAGGTTCAGGAGCTAATTACACAAGAGGTAATAATGGTGCAGCGAATTTGGAAGGTGAAAATTCACAATTTTATGAAAGCGGTAATTATACGGCCTGCCGTGAGATTACCTTGTCTTATAGTTTTCCTAAAGCACTGCTTGCAAAAAGCCATGTGTTTAAATCCGCACGAATATTTGCGAGCGGCGATAATCTCTTTTATATAAAGAGTTTCAGCGGTCCTGATCCTGAAGCACCGGTTACTGCCGGCACTAACACTATTAATGGTGTTTATCAGGGCACTTACCCTACACCGCGTACTTATGTATTAGGCGTTTCAGTTTCTTTATAACTATTAATCAATTAACAATGAAAAAGTATATAATCATATTGTTATCGGGATTAGGTGTACTAACCCTGGTACCTTCATGCCGCAATGATCTAAACCTGGCGCCAGTGAGCCAAATAGGTAATGGTAACTTCTTTAAAACAGCTACACAGTTTGATTCTTATATGGCTGGTATTCACAGCGTTTTTCGCGCCCAAACCGAAAGTTTCCAACGCTTAGGTGAAATGCGTGCAGATATATTTGGAACCGACCCTGGGTCAACCACAGCGTTTACAGGTGAAGCTACGCAGGGATTGGGAAAATTATGGGATGAAACACTAACGCTGAGTTACGCAGGTGTAAACTCTTATGGCACTCCTCCAACTCAGTCAGGGAATAACTTTTATTATAACATCGGCCAAATCAATGCTATGATAGTTAATCTAAATAGTACTACCGTTGTAACACAAGCCAATAAAAATTATTACCTGGGTATATGTTATGGCATGCGCGCTTTTTATTATTTTCAACTCTACCGCAGCTGGGGCAATGTTCCTATAACTACTGCACCTATTGCGGTTAACATTGCTAACGTTAATCAGGCGGAGTCGCCTGCGGCAAGTGTAATGACGCTTATTAAATCGGATCTAGATCAGTCGGTAGCCAGCTTTGGTTCTGATTATTCGTTTAGGAATTCAAAAGGTTACTGGTCATTATCAGCCACGTTAATGCTTAAGGCCGAAGTTTATTTATGGACAAGCAGTCATAATTCCAGCACTGCTGATGCCACAACTGCGCTGACCGCTTTGAACACCATTCAGACTAATGTTCCTTCTTTATCACTATTGCCATCTTATTCAAGCGTTTTTGCTACTACAAACAGGGGTAATAATGAGATCATATTCGCGATCCACAATACACTTAATGAATATGCAATGACTTGGGTGCAAAGCTCCTTTGTACCACAAAATAACCTGATAATCGCTTATTATGATTCAATACAAAACCGCCAGTTTAACGCAACTACCGATAACTGGGGTGGTTTGCTGCGGGCCCCTATAAAAATATCTACTTTCAGGCAGTTTAATCCTCTTGATAGCAGGAGGCTGGCTACTATACAGCCATGTTATACAAAAAACACTACTACCGGGGCATATACAATGGCCGGCTGCTTTGCTGATAAATACGCGGGCGAACAAAATGCAGGGGTAAGATCGATAACCAACGACTTTCCAATATACCGCTATGCGGATCTGCTTTTATTGAAAGCGACTGCCGAAGTTTACCTGGGACAAAGCCCGGCTACCGAGATTAATTTGGTAAGGTCAAGAGCATATGGTGCAAATTATAATGCTGCCACAATGAGTTATCCTAACCAGGCTATAGACGCCAACCCCAGAGAGGCAATTTTACAGGAGCGTTTCTTTGAATTTATTTTGGAAGGAAAAAGATGGTATGATTTAAGAAGCATGGGCGACAGCTATGTGTACGAACATACAGCGTTGACCATAGCAAATTCATACGCTTTATTATGGCCAATTGATCAAAATACGCTAATAAATGATCCGTTGTTAGTGCAAACCGCGGGTTACGCAGCTCATTAATATTATATAAAGAAACTCTGCTTTAGGGTAGGGGATTAGTTTGGTTTAATAGAGACTTTAGAAATACCGGGGAGTGGTGGCCCCGGTATCTAAAGTAAATTTAACCATGCGCCCGGCTATTAAAGCACTATAAAAACAACTATTTATGAAATTTGAACACTTACAAGGATTAATAGCTGCTCCTTTTACACCGATGGATAAAAGCGGGCAATTGAATACGGCTGTTATACCCGATTATTACCGGTTTTTAAAACATAATGGCGTAACCGGCGCTTTCATTTGCGGGTCTACCGGCGAGGGAGTGTCCCTAACTACCAGCGAAAAGATGCAGGTTGCTGAGGCCTGGGCTTCGGCTACGGTAAATGATACTAACTTTAAGGTAATGACCTTATTAGGCGGTAATAGTATTAGCGACTGTAAAGAATTGGCCAAACATGCTCTATTCCTGAATTTATATGGTGTATCATTTACATCACCATCTTACTTTAAACCGGCTAATGTTGATATTTTGGCCGAAATGTGCCTGGAAATTGCAGAAACAGTTCCGGATATGCCTTTTTATTATTATCATATACCTGTATTAACAGGAGCTAATTTTCCAATGTTGAGCCTACTTGAAGCACTGGATGGTAAACTAAATAATTTGGCAGGAATTAAATATACGCATGAGGATTTTATGGACTTTCAAAGTTGCATGAACTTTAGGAATGGCAAATATGACATGTTATGGGGCCGCGATGAAAATATGCTATCGGCGCTGGTATTAGGTGCAAAAGGTGCTGTTGGCAGTACGTTTAATTACGCACCGTCACTTTATAACGATATGATAACAGCCTTTAATAATAATGATCTTGAAAAAGCAAGGGCATTGCAGCAAAAGTCAATTGATATGATCCGTTTATTGGGTAAGTATGGCGGCATCTCGGTTGGTAAAGCGTATATGAAATTAGTAGATATGGATTGTGGCGAGTTTAGGCTTCCTGTAAGAAATATGACCAAAGAACAGTTTGAAAAGTTTAAATTAGATGTAGCTGAATTAGGGTTTGATGTTTTCAAAGCAAAGCACCCTGTTACTACAGCTAATAACCATCATGCGTAAGTTCACCTTTTCTGTTATTGTATTTTTTTTATTTATGTTAATAAATCAGGATCTGCTGGCGCAGGAAACAATTTGCAAGCCGGTTGAATGGCAATTGGCTGCGCAATTGCAAAACACAAACGGTACAATTTCTACTGGTTTTGCAGGGGCAATTAACGGCGTGTGTGGCGATGTTCTAATTGTTGCTGGCGGAGCCAATTTCCCCGAAAAATCACCCTGGGAAGGTGGTGAAAAACGCTATTCTGATGAAATTCATATACTCCAAAAACAGGATGGAAAATTTGAATGGGATAAACAAGTAAACCTTAAACTGCCCGAACCAATAGCCTACTGCGGAAATACCTCAACTCCGTTAGGAATAGTTTATGCCGGTGGCGAAAATGAAAAGGGCCTTTCAAAAAAAGCCTTTTTAATAAACTGGGATCCGAAACAACACCAACTTGTAATTAAGGAATTACCTAATTTGCCTTTGGCAGTTACCAATGTTGCCCTAACGAGCATCGATAATATGGTATATGCAGCAGGAGGAGATATGCAGGATAGTTCCTCCCGCTCATTTTACTGTATTGATCTAAAAAGCTATCACCCACAATGGCAACCTTTGCCATTGTTACCTGTCGCGTTAGCAAATACAGTAGCAGTCGCATTAAAAGGTGCAGATGGTACTAATATCTTCATTATAGGCGGCAGGACTAAAACACCCTCTCAGATAAGTACCTTGCACCATACGGTTTTTGAATACAATACTTTAAAACGCAACTGGAGCAAGTGCGCCGATATTTCAGACGGAAAAAGAATAATGAACTTGTCTGCCGCGGCCGGGCTGCCATTCGGGCACAACTTTATTTTAATAACAGGTGGCGATGATGGCAGCGTTTTTCACAAAATTGAAACCTACTTATCAAAGATAGCTAAAGCAACTACAACCGCTGAAAGCGAAAGACTTACCAAAGAAAAAAATGAACTGAATATAAATCACAAAGGTTTCTATAGAGGTATATTATTATATAACACCAGGAACAATACATGGACAAAAGTTGGCGACCTACCTTTTGCCACGCACGTAACTACAACAGCAACCAAATGGGGGGAAGATATCGTGCTTTCAAACGGAGAGATCAAACCAGGTGTTCGCACACCCGATATAATGATTGGGAAGGTTCTTATAACTAAAAAAAATGCAGAGTAAAAACTATCCCTGGATTTTAGTTGGCCTGCTATGGGTAGTGGCATTGCTGAATTACATGGACAGGCAAATGCTGTCGGTAATGAAGCCTGCCATGCAGATGGATATTGCCCAATTAAAATTGGCCACTAACTTCGGTTACCTGATGGCTGTTTTCCTGTGGATATACGGTTGTATGAGTCCGGTTTCAGGAATTATCGCCGATAAATTCAATCGCAAATGGCTCATTGTTTACAGCTTGTTTGTTTGGTCGGGTGTAACCTTTGCTCTGGGTTATGCAACTACTTTTAACCAGGTTTACTGGTTAAGGGCAATTATGGGCATTAGCGAAGCTTTATATATACCTGCCGCTTTATCCCTAATAGCCGATTTTCACTCATCCAAAACCAGATCATTTGCCATAGGCATCCATATGACGGGCTTTTATGTCGGGTCGGCGTTAGGGGGCTTCGGCGCTACTGCCGCCGCCGCGTATTCATGGCAAACAACCTTTCATTATTTCGGGATGATCGGCATCCTGTATTCATTCGTATTAATAGTGTTCTTAAAAGGAAAAAAATATCCTGCGGAGGGAAGCGCGGATGACAAATTTGTAATAAAGCAAAAGGTCCCGCTTTTTAAAGGGTTGGCCATACTATTGAGCAATATCTCATTCTGGATCATCCTTTTTTATTTTGCTGTTATAAGTGTACCCGGCTGGGCTGCTAAAAACTGGCTCCCCACACTCTTCGCGCAAAATTTAAATATTCCTATGTCACATGCAGGGCCTATTTCAACTATCGCTATTGCCGCTTCCTCATTTCTGGGGGTAATATTCGGGGGCATATTATCCGATAAATGGGTTCAAAAAAATGTGAAGGGCCGCATATACACCAGTGCCATTGGCTTGGCATTAACTATACCGGCATTACTTTTACTTGGCTTTGGGCATATCCTATTTACTGTTGTAGGCGCCGCGCTTTGTTTTGGTTTAGGCTATGGGATATTCGATGCCAACAATATGCCTATCCTCTGCCAGTTTGTTCCCGCAAAATATAGGGGTACGGCCTATGGGATAATGAATATGACAGGCGTATTTGCCGGTGCTTTTATTACCGATGTGTTAGGCAAATCGTCGGATGCTGGTAACCTGGGTAAAGATTTCGCTATGCTGGCAGGCATCGTTTTGATCACGGTAGCCGTTCAGCTTTATTTTTTACGGCCTAAAGAAAAAGATTTTGCAGATGTGTGATCTGGCTTGCAGTGATTAATACTTCAACCAGGGTTTGATAATAATTGATATGAATGCCAAATATAAATTTTCGTCGTTACTGCTATTTTTTCTTTTGTTGATGAACTTGTGCCTGTTTGCACAAAATAAGGCTATAAAAGTGGCTTGTATCGGCAACTCCGTTACCTATGGTTATGGTTTGGATAACAGGGAGCAAGACTGTTACCCCGCCAGACTACAGCAATTATTAGGGAGCAATTACGATGTTATAAATTTCGGACATAGCGGCGCTACACTGTTAAAACAAGGGCACAACCCCTATTATAAAACAAAGGAATTTGCTGATGCGATCAGCTTCGCGCCCGATATTGCCATTATCCATCTCGGCCTCAATGATACCGACCCAAGGGACTGGCCAAACTATAAACAAAGTTTCGAAGCCGATTATTCCTGGCTTATTGGTGCTTTCAGAAAAGCCAATCCAGCCGTTAAAATATATATCTGCTTACTATCGCCAATTTTTAGTGGGCATCTGCGCTTTAAATCGGGTACAAGGGATTGGTATTGGCAGGTTCAAAGCCTTATCCCGGCTATCGCGAAAGCAAACAAAACAGGCATTATAGATTTCCACGAACCATTATATGATCGCATCGACCTCTTCCCGGATAACATACATCCAACAAAAGAAGGCGCTATGATATTGGCTCAAACTGTTTATCATCGCGTTACAGGAGATTTTGGCGGATTAAAATTACCCGAGGTTTTTGCCAGCAATATGGTGTTGCAACGTAACCAGCCAATCCCGGTTTATGGTACGGCCAATGCAGGCGAGGTGGTAGAAGTAAACTTTCAACATCAAAAACGCTGGTCAAAAGCCAATGAATATGGGCAATGGAAAGTGGTTTTTCCGGCGATGAAAGCAGGCGGCCCTTTTGAAATGAGCATCAGAGACAAGGATTCTACTATCACTATCAAAAACATCCTGATGGGCGATGTGTGGCTATGTGCAGGGCAATCAAATATGGCATTTCCACTTAGCGGCGAAGCCGAAGGAGGAAATGAGATAAAAACGGCCGCAGATAATAAAACGATCAGACTATACCAATTGCATGTTTTGAAAGAAACAGATTCTATTAACTGGGATACATCCACTTTAGCAAAAGTGAACCGCTTAAAATACTTTTCGGGAACATGGAAGGAAAGCAATGCACTTTCGGCACGCGATTTTTCGGCGATAGCCTATTATTTCGGAAAAAAACTAAGCCAGGAAGAACATGTACCTATTGGCCTTATCGAAGTAGCCGTGGGTGGTTCACCCATCGCATCATGGATCGACAGATATACTATGGAGCATGATCCTATTGCTGTGGATATGATAAATAACTGGCGGCAATCCGACTTTATAATGCAATGGTGCCGAGACAGGGCCAGTGTAAATTTAAAATACGCCACCTCGCCAAGGCAACGCCACCCTTACGAGCCTTGCTATAACTATGAAGCCGGCATAACTGGCCTTATCGCGTTCCCGGTTAAAGGGGTGATATGGTATCAGGGCGAAAGCGATGCGCACAACATGGAATTATATAGCCATCTTTTTAAAACACTGATTACAAGCTGGCGGCAAAAATGGGGATATGATCTTCCTTTTTATTTTGTGCAGCTATCCGGCATTAACCGCCCTTCATGGCCTGCTTTCAGAGAAATGGAAAACAAGCTACAACAACAAATTCCTAATGTACATATGGCCGTGAGCATGGATATGGGAGATTCATTAAATGTGCACTATAAACGGAAAAAGGTTGTAGCAAACAGGCTCGCGTTATTGGCATTGCATTACACCTATAAGGAACAAATACCTGCCGATGGCCCGTCGCCAATTAACGCCCGACTTGCAGGAAATGACATTATTGTTTCATTTGCAAGGCAACTAAAAACGGCTGATAATAAACCATTAACCGGCTTTGAATTAGTAAATGATAAGGGTGAGCGCATAACAGCTGCTGAATCCATCGAAAAAAATAAAGTATTTCTACATATACCACCGGGAGAAACTATACAGGCAATAAATTACGCAATGCAACCTTTTACAAGGGCCAATTTAGTTAATGAAGCTGGTTTACCTGCCTCAACGTTTACTATGAAACTGCATGAAAAAGAAAATCTGTTTTATTAAATATTATAAAGATGAGTTATTCTGATAATGACATATTAAAGCTGAAGGAATTTTACCAGCATCAACTGTTAGATGACACGGTTCCGTTTTGGTTCCCGCGGTCAATTGATGAGGAATACGGGGGCTATCTGCTTATGCGCGACAGGGAAGGTAACCTGCTCGACGATGATAAGGCAATATGGATACAAGGGCGTGCCGCCTGGTTATTATCAACCTTGTATAACACTATCGAACCAAAACAAGAATGGCTGGATGGCGCTAAAAAAGGGATCGATTTTTTAAATAAACATTGCTTTGATACCGATGGGCGCATGTTTTTCCACGTAACTCGCGATGGCAGCCCCATACGTAAACGTCGTTATTATTTTTCCGAAACGTTCGCTGTTATTGCTATGGCAGCCTATGCCAAAGCAACCGGAGATGAGGCTGCTGCTGAAAAAGCGAGATACCTGTTTGGCAAGTGTATTGAGTATGCGACCATACCGGGTTTATTACCGCTAAAATTTGAAGCAACCCGCCCGTCTAAAGGTATTGGCGTACCCATGATCATGATCAATACGGCGCAGCAATTAAGGGAGACCATAGGCGATCCGCGTTGTGACGAGTATATTACTAAGTGGATAAAAGAAATTGAAACAGATTTTGTAAAGCATGATATTAAATGTGTGATGGAGCAGGTTGCCCCAGATGGAAGTATAATAGACCATATTGATGGTCGTACGCTTAACCCGGGGCATGCTATAGAGGGTGCCTGGTTCATTTTGCACGAGGCGAAATATCGGAACAATGATCCGGACTTAATTGAACTGGGCTGCAAAATACTTGATTATATGTGGGAACGTGGCTGGGATAAAGAATATGGCGGCATTTTGTATTACAGGGATGTGTACAACAAACCGGTACAGGAATACTGGCAAGATATGAAGTTTTGGTGGCCGCATAACGAGGTGATCATCGCAACCTTATTAGCCTATACCATTACAGGCGACGAAAAATATGCGCAATGGCACAAAATGGTGCATGACTATTCTTATAGTCATTTTCATGATAAAGAACACGGCGAATGGTTTGGCTATCTGCACCGCGATGGCAGTATCGCTCAAACCGCGAAGGGCAATTTATTCAAAGGCCCGTTCCATCTGCCACGGCAGGAATGGTATTGCCTGCAATTACTAAAAAACTATAAAAACGTATGAGAACGCTATTAATTTATGCACTGGTTAGTATAATGGGTTTTACAACTGTAAAAGCCCAATCAACCGAAGTGCCGGTTTTTGTTTCGGGGGCTGATGGTTATAAATCATTCAGGATTCCTGCCATTATAAAAGCGCCAAACAATGATCTGATCGCTTTTTGCGAGGGCCGGAAAAATGGCATGAGCGATTTTGGCAACATCCAGATAGTAATGAAACGCAGTAATGATAATGGCAAAACCTGGGGCGCAATCCAAATAGTAGCTACAAATGATAGCCTGCAAACAGATAACTCCGCACCCGTAGTGGATATGACAGATCCTGCCTATCCTAAAGGCAGGATCTTCCTTTTTTATAATACTGGCAATGTATCAGAATCGAAACTCCGGAAAGGGTTGGGCGTGCGCGAGGTCTGGTACAAAACCTCGGTTGATAACGGGATCACATGGTCTGCACCGGTAAATATTACGTTACAGGTGCATAAACCCAAACAACCCACATTTAATAAAGCTTACAATTTTGTTGAAGACTGGCGCAGTTTTGCGAATACCCCCGGCCATTCTATCCAGTTTACTAATGGCAGATATAAAGGGCGCATATATGTGGCTGCTAATCATTCGGCAGGCGAGCCTCAGCGGAACTATGCTGATGGCAGGGCGTTCGGTTATTATACCGACGATCACGGCAAAACATTTAAAATAAGCGATGACGTAAATATATCGGGCGGTAACGAGGTGATGGCTGCTGAATTATCGGGGAATAAACTAATGTTGAATATCCGTAACCAACAAGGCAATGTAAAGCAAAGGATTATCGCCATAAGTAACAATGGTGGCCAGAATTGGGATACCACTTATTTTGACCCACAATTACCCGACCCGGTTTGCCAGGGTAGCATACTTACCATCGGCAAGCAAAAAGGGAAGGCTATAATTGCGGTTTGTAATGATGCCAGCACTACAAACAGAGACAATTTAACCTTGCGGATAAGCTACGATGAAGGAAAAACCTGGGCAAGCAGCTATACCATTGCCAAGAGCCCAGAAGGTTATAATGGGGATTACAGCGCATACTCCGACCTTGTTTCAGTAGCTATAAAGCAGGTCGGTATTCTTTACGAAAAAGATGATTATGAACAAATAGTTTTTACGGTACGCGGCTGGTAAAAAATGAGATAATTGCTCTGGATATGCAGTCTACTATTTTTAACCATTAGCGTTCGGGCGCAGGTGCATTTACCTGCGTTCAACAGTCAGCAGGCTTCCAAATAATGATAAACATATCACCGGGAGGAAAAGGAAATAAAACTATGTGCTGATAGTTTTTTCATAAGGTACTTGATAATGGGTTGGGATAATTATCGCTTTGATCTTCTACCACATTATCCAGACATTTAAAATCTTTCTCAATTAATAAATATAACGCGCCATTGTTGTTTTCAAAACCCACACGATCTGTAGTCGTCCATTCATTAGCTATATAGTCAGGTACGTATAATACAATTTTCTGATCGTTAAAATCAGCTGTTAGTTCGTCCTCCGGATAGCGTTGTAGCGCATATATTAATTTTTGAGTCCCCAAATAAATTGTTTCCTCAATATAACCCTCCTTTGAAAAGTGTTCAATATTTGATTTGGTGAGGCGGTAACGTAATGAATTGCCTTTAATACGGATCTTCATAAATCTGTTGTGTTTTTGGAATGAAGATTCACCACCTCGCCAATAATGATTAAAGCAGGGTAAGTTAAGCCGCCAGTTGCCGCCATTTCTGGCAAGTTTCCGGCAGTGCCGGTGGCTATCTTTTGATTAGATAAGGAGGCATGTTGAATTATTGCTGCTGGTGTTGCGCCTTTGCCTTGTTCTATATAGGTTGCTGCAATCACCGCTAGTTGTTTCATCCCCATATAAATAACAACGGTTGCATTACTTTGCATAGCAAGTTTTAGGTCTGATGAAAGTGTGCCATCCTTTTTGGTGCCGGTTATCATCCATATCCCTTCGCTTGCCGTACGGTGGGTAAGCGGAATATCTTCAAAACCAGATGCCTGCATACTGGTAATGCCCGGTATAAAGTGTGTTTTAATTCCATGCTCCCTTGCATAAATAATCTCCTCAAATCCTCTGCCGAAAATAAAGGGGTCACCACCCTTTAACCTTACCACCTTACCTTTTGTAAAGGCATAATGTTTTATCATTTCGTGAATGGTTTCCTGCGGGGTGTAGCTGCCATAAGGTTGTTTACCAACGTAAGTCTTTTCGCAGTCATCCTTTGCAAAGCTTAAAAGCTCCTTATTGGCTAAATTATCATACAATATAACATCAGCCTCCTTTAAAATCCGGTATCCCTTCATGGTGATGAGCTCAGGGTCGCCAGGGCCTGCGCCTAAAACAAATAATTCAGGAAATATTTTATTGTTATCCATTATATTGAGTTTTTTTATCAAAAAAATGTCTTTAGAATTTCCTTAATTCTAGTAAAAGTCAATTATTGAATATTTTTAATCAAATTTAATCTTATAAAATGATTTATATCATTAAATATTGACAAAAAATTATTTTATTTTTTATTAAATATTACTAAAATCATAAAAATATCAAAAAATGGCAGTAAATTTTAATCTAAAACTTGGTATATATTATATAATTGAGTACTATTGTTATGTAAACGCATTTTGGTCGCAACAAATGTGTGTTTATCGTGATTAATTGCTTTAACATTTAAAATAACTGCATATGTCTCAACCAACAATTGTCGTAGTTGGAAATGGAATGGTAGGGTACAAGTTTTGTGAAAAACTGGTATCCCGATCAAATCAATTCAACATTATTGTTTTCGGCGAAGAGCCCCGCATAGCTTATGACAGGGTGCATCTAAGTGAATACTTTAATGGCAAGTCTGCCGATGATTTGTCGCTTTCCTCTTCATCCTGGTATATTGATAATGGTATTGCTCTTCATTTAGATGATCTTATACAGGAAATTAACCGCATCGATAAAACTGTGCACTCCTTAAAAGGAGCTGTAATAAAATATGATTACCTGGTGTTGGCAACCGGTTCATTCCCTTTCGTTCCTAATATAGAAGGTATTGAAAAAAAAGGTGTATTTGTTTATCGCACTATTGAAGATCTGGACCTGATTAGAGATTATGCTGCTGGTGCAAAAGTTGGTGCGGTAATGGGCGGTGGGTTGTTAGGGTTGGAGGCCGCAAAGGCATTAATAGATCTCGGTATTAAAGAAACTCATGTTATTGAATTTGCGCCGCGTTTAATGCCAAGGCAGGTAGATTCAGCCGGAAGTGCCATGCTGCAATCAAAGTTAAAGCAATTTGGGTTAAGCATCCATTTAAACAAAAGTACATCTGAGATTGCGGGTGATGGCAAAATAGAATTCCTGAAATTTAATGATGATACATCGCTAACGGTTGATATGCTTGTTATATCGGCAGGTATACGCCCTCGCGATGAGTTGGCAAAGCTTGCAGGTTTGCAAACAAGCAGCCGCGGTGGCGTTATAGTTAACGAAAAAATGCAAACCAGCGATGAGTGTGTCTTCGCTATAGGTGAATGTGCGCTTTATAACAGCATGATATATGGATTGGTTGCCCCGGGTTACGAAATGGCCGACATTGTAGTAACGTATTTAACCGGAGGTGATAAATCTTTCTATGGTTATGATATGAGCACTAAGTTAAAGCTGATTGGTGTGGATGTTGCAAGCTTTGGCGATGCCTTTGTTACCGAACCCGAATGCCGTACTATAGTGTTTGAGGATACCCATAAAGGCATATACAAGCGTATTAATATCAGTAACGATGGTAAATATTTATTAGGCGGTATTTTAGTTGGCGAAGCAGAAGCTTACAATATATTGCTGCAAACGGTTAATAACAAAATACTGCTTCCGCCTAATCCCGAAGATTTGATATTGGGATCACGGGGTGGTGAAGCCACTGAAGATGGCGGGGTTATGAGCTTGCCTGATGACGCGTTAATATGTTCATGCGAGGCGGTAAGTAAACTGGCAATATGTTCGGCAGTTAATGAAGGTGCATCAGGTATTGATGATTTAAAGAAATGTACCAAAGCCGGAACGGGCTGTGGTGGCTGTATACCGCTGGTTAAAGACCTGATAGCCGGTACCATGAAAGCTAATGGCCAGTACGTTAAAAACGTAATATGCGAGCATTTCGACTATTCGCGGCAGGAGCTGTTTGATATGGTGAAAATAAATAAGCTCAAAAATTACGATCTGGTATTGGATCATTTTGGCAAAGGTGATGGGTGTGAAGTATGTAAGCCGGCAGTGGCTAGTATTCTTTCCAGCTTATGGAATGATGTAATTGTAAAGCAGGATACTATACAGGATAGTAACGACAGGTATCTGGCTAATATTCAAAAAGGAGGTACTTACTCAGTAGTACCCCGTATTCCGGGTGGCGAAATTACGCCGGATAAACTGATCGTTATTGGACAGGTGGCAAAAAGATATGGTCTTTATACTAAAATAACGGGCGGTCAGCGTATTGATATGTTCGGCGCCCATGTGAATGATTTGCCTGCGATTTGGGAGGAATTAATTGACGCTGGTTTTGAAAGTGGGCATGCTTACGGCAAATCATTGCGTACGGTTAAAAGTTGTGTGGGCAGTACCTGGTGTAGGTATGGTTTGCATGATAGTGTTTCATTTGCTATCGAAATTGAAGAGCGTTATAAAGGCGTAAGATCGCCGCATAAGCTAAAGGGCGGTGTTAGTGGCTGTGTTCGTGAATGTGCAGAAGCGCAGGCAAAGGATTTTGGCATCATCGCCACCGAAAAAGGATGGAATTTATATGTATGCGGTAACGGTGGGTCAAAACCGCAACATGCGCAACTGTTAGCTACAGATATTGATAGCGTGACTTGTATAAAATATTTGGATAGGTTCCTGATGTTTTATATTAAAACAGCTGACCCGCTGACCCGGACCGCTACCTGGTTAAATAAAATGGATGGCGGTATCGCTTATCTAAAAAATGTGATCATCAACAATAGTCTCGGTATAAATGAGCAGTTGGAAGAAGAAATGCAGGAGTTGGTTAATACCTACCATTGTGAATGGAAAGAGGTAGTGGAAAATGATGAATTACGTAAACGCTTTGTTCATTTTATTAATGCACCCGAGGAAAAAGATCCGGCAATAAAATTTGAACCAATGCGTGAACAGATTAAAGCTAAATGGTAGGGTAGTTTTTTTAATTATTTAATCACAAAAATTAAACAAGATTCATATGGAAACGATATTAGATATTGAATGGGTGCTGGCTTGTTATGCAGATGACGTGCCTGCTAATGGCGGGGCATGCGTAAAACATGGCAATGAGCAGATAGCGATATATAATTTTGCCCGTCGTGGCGAATGGTATGCTACGCAAAACCTTTGTCCGCATAAGCAGCAGATGGTTTTATCGCGCGGGATGATTGGCAGCGAAGGTGGTAGTTGTGAGCCGAAGGTAGCTTGTCCTTTTCATAAAAAAACCTTTTCGCTATTAAGCGGTGAGTGTTTGAGTGGTGATGATTTTCAAATAAAAACCTATCCTGTACGGGTTGAAGACGGTAAAGTATATATCGGATTAGTTTAATTCCCTAAATTTCGTCGTCGGTAGTTAATGATAATAGCTTCTCTTTATCTATAACTTTTATGTATTTGTCATGGGCGGCAACTATGTTTTCATTCAACAGTTCGGTTATTACCCGGAATACGGTCTCATAAGTAGCGCCGATGAAAGATGCCAGATCCTGTCGGGATAATCTGATATTAATAAATCCATCTTCTTTTAGCCCAAACTGCTTCTCCAAATATATTAAGGCCTGCGCTACGCGGCCCTTAACCGGCATGTGGGCAAGGTTACGCATCTTGTTTTCAGATTCCTGTAAGTCTTTTACAAAAAACATCATCAATTGGTACGTAAATTCATTATTAACTTTTAGGCTGGCCTCAAAAAAATCCAGATCAAAGTAACAAAGTATCCCATCCTCAAGCGCGGTGGCTGATATGGGATATATTTTAGTATCGAGCCCCCGGTGGCCAAATATGGCACCGTTTGATGCGAATCTCAGAATCACCTCCTTATCCTGCCCCCATTTCTTATGTACCTTAACGTTGCCGCTCAATACAAAATAAATTCCTTTTACCGGACCACCTTCCTGAAAGATTACTTCATTTTTTTTAACGAAAAAATTCTTTTTGCTGGCAGCAATTGCCCCTTTCCATTCCGGTAGGCAGTTTCTGCACAAAAAACAGCTATTCATGTCGCATGTAATTAGCTTTTTTTTCATAGGGGAGATATTTTCTACTTTTTTTTAAGTTTTTCAATCAATAATTTATGCAATATAAACTATTTGGCTGTTTTTATATTTAATAATTGATTTAAAATGATATAAATAATGTCTTTTAATGAATAATATAAATTTAATTACTTAATAAACTGATTATTATCATATAAATAATCAGTGATATGATTATTGTATTGTAATTTTTTCATTTTTGGCAATCGTTTTTAGTTGTTTATTGCTTTTGTCATAAAAGTGATCAATTTTTAATCTTAAAATTGATTAAAAATATTAAATGAGTTATATTTATCACAGTAAACATAAGATTCAGGTCAAATTTTATTAGCCTATGGATAAAACCGAAATATAATTGCATAAAAAAGCCCTGCCGGGAGGTCGCATTCCCAGACAGGGTTAAACAGTTTTCATTGCTTTAACAAATAAAAAACTTACTCAAATGTACAAAAATGTATTAAATCAGCGCATTGTTGCACTATTTCTATGGTTTTCGTCATGTTATTCATTCTTTCTGACAGAAACACAACCTATTAAGGCCCTCCTTCACCGATTGATCCTAATATTAAATTGGTATTTGAACCAATATCTCCTATTCAATCAGTTTTCGGTTACACATAATATTTTAAAATAACCCTTCAATTTAAAATATTATGGAAAATCAACTTACTAAACTCAATATATTTTCGCTGAAAGGCGTGCAAATGAAAACGTTTCATATTACGTGGCTAATGTTTTTTGTTTGCTTTTTTGGCTGGTTTGGCCTCGCACCATTAATGCCCACCATTCGTGCAGAACTGCATTTAACTAAAGCTGAGGTAGGTAATTGCATCATCGCGTCGGTATCAGCAACAATAATTGCCAGGCTTTTTATAGGTAAATTATGTGATGTATGGGGACCGCGTAAAACAGCTATCAGGCTTTTACTAATCGGTTCGTTACCGGTTTTTCTGGTCGGGCTGGCGCATAGCTATACCACGTTTTTATTATTTCGTTTGGCTATTGGTGTAATAGGGGCATCGTTTGTTATCACCCAATTCCATACCTCTATGATGTTTGCTCCCAAATTAAAAGGGACAGCAAATGCTATAACAGGTGGCTGGGGCAACCTGGGCGGTGGTGTAACCAATATGGTAATGCCTTTAATATTCGCGGCTATAGTTGGTTTTGGCTACACTAAAGCGGAAGCCTGGCGATATGCTATGATTGTACCCGGTGTAATGATGCTGGTTATTGCCTTCTTATATTGGAAATACACTAAAGATACTCCCAAAGGCAATTATGACGAAGTAGGCTATAATGTTGGTAAATCAACCAAAACTGATTGGTCGGTTTTAGCCGATTGGAGGATATGGGCCTTAACCATCGGCTATGCCATGTGTTTCGGTATGGAGCTAACTTTTGATAATGTGGCCTCACTGCATTTTGTTGATTCATTCCATCTTTCACAAAGCACCGCGGGCTTTTGGGCTGGGATATTCGGGTTTATGAATTTGTTTGCCCGTGCGCTGGGTGGTATTGTATCCGACAAGGTAGGGGGCAAATTCGGTATGCGTGGCAAAGGCCTATTACTTGCCGGGGTGCTATTTTTAGAGGGTGTTGGTTTGATACTATTCGCTCAGGCAGGCTCACTAATGGTAGCCATAATTACCATGTTAACATTCGCGCTTTTCCTTAAAATGTCAAATGGGGCAACTTATGGCATTGTGCCTTTTGTAAACACAAAAAATGTGGGTTTGGTTAGCGGTATAGTGGGTGCAGGCGGCAATTTTGGTGGGATGATGTTTGGTTTCCTATTTAAATCAAACTCTATTACCTACGTGCAGGCCTTTACCTACATCGGGTTTATCGTGATAGCGGTATCATTAATAGTATTAATAACAAGATTTCAAAAAAACAGTGCTGAAGAAATAACCGTCGCCAACCCACTGGCAAGCGGTGTGGCATAAATACCCGAAGAAAATTTAAGCTATGGCATTAAAAAAACAACCTGTAAATCAACTAACCAGTACCTGCTGTTATTGCGGGGTTGGTTGTGGTGTGGTTGTTAATAAAGAAAAAAACGGGAGTATAACCCTTACAGGTAATAAAGATCATCCGGTTAATAAGGGAATGCTTTGCAGTAAAGGGCTAAACCTACATTATACCGTAAATGATAAAAGCGACAGGCTGCTTTACCCGCAAATGAGGTATAATAAAAGCATGCCGATGCAGCGTGTTAGTTGGGATGATGCGTTGGATCGGACGGCTGCAGTATTTAAAACCTTCATTAATAAATATGGCCCGGATTCGGTTGCTTTTTATGCATCGGGCCAGTGTTTAACCGAGGAGTATTATGTAGTTAATAAACTGATGAAAGGGTTTATCGGCAGCAACAATATCGATACGAATTCGCGACTTTGCATGAGTAGTGCTGTCGCGGCCTATAAAATAGCTTTGGGCGAGGATGCTGTGCCTGTTTGTTATGATGATATTGAACTTGCCGATTGTATACTGGTAATGGGTGGCAACCCTGCATGGTGCCACCCAATACTATGGCGCAGGGTAGAGGCGCATAAGGCAACCAACCCGGCTGTAAAAATCATCATAGTAGATCCGAGGGTTACTGATTCATGCGCCAATGCGGATCTGAATTTGCAAATAAATCCAGGAACGGATATTACCCTTAATCATGCTATTGGCAGGTTGCTGATAGAGAACGGCGACATCGACTTTAATTTTATTAAGGATCATGCCGAAGGGTTTGAGGCCTATAGCGAAATAGTTTTTAAGAATAGTTTGTTTGACGCTGCAAAAACATGCGGATTGAGTGAAAGCGATATCCGCCTTGCGGCGAAATACATTGGCGAAGCTAAAGGATTTATCACTATGTGGACGATGGGACTTAATCAAAGCGCCATCGGTGTAAATAAAAATTTAAGCCTTATTAACTTAAACCTGATCACCGGACATATAGGTAAGCCGGGTTCTGGTCCGCTGTCGCTTACCGGCCAGCCTAATGCGATGGGTGGAAGGGAGGTTGGTGGATTAGCTAATCTGCTGCCCGCGCATCGTGATCTGGGCAATCCCCTGCATCGGGAGGAAGTGCAAAAGTTTTGGGGAGGAAAACCCATTCAGCCCAAACCCGGTTTAACAGCTACCGAAATGTTTGAGGCATTAAATGATGGCCGTTTAAAAGCCATCTGGATAATGTGCACTAATCCCTTAACCAGTTTACCAAATGTTCGTTTAGCTGAAGATGCTTTGAAAAAAGCAAAATTTGTGGTGGTACAGGAGATCAGTAATAAGCCGGAAACCTTGGCCTATGCCGATGTGATATTGCCTGCCGCAGCCTGGGCCGAAAAAGAGGGAACAATGACCAACTCCGAACGGCGGATAAGCTATCTGAACAAAATTGTGGAACCACCCGGAGAAGCTATTCCAGATGCGGAAATTATTTGTCGCTTTGCCCGAAAAATGGGTTATAAAGGGTTTGATTTTGAAAACCCAGCAGCCATTTATGCCGAGCATGTTAAACTAACCGCCAAAACCAATATTGATATAAGCGGTTTAAGCTACGATATATTAAAAGAGCGTAAAACTGTCCAATGGCCCTACAAAAAGAAAGGTCCGCTGGATGGTAAACCTCGGTTATTTACCGATCATAATTTTTACAGGCCATCAAAAAAAGCCCTGATCAGCGCGGTTCCTGATACCCTGACCAGTGAATTGACAAGTAATGATTTTCCGCTGATATTAACCACGGGCCGCATCCGCGATCAGTGGCATACCATGAGTAAAACTGGTAAGGTAAATAAGCTTAACCAACATTATAAACAAGCTTTTTTAGAGATTCATCCCGTTGATGCCGAAATATTAGGTTTAAAAGACCTGGATATTGCTGTTGTTACCTCCCGAAGAGGAGATGTACAGGTTCAAACAAAAGTATCGCTACAAATAAAAAAAGGTGTTGTGTTTTTGCCGATGCATTGGGGCAAAATATTAGGTAATGACCTTAACCGGGCCAATAATCTAACCAGCGATCGGGTTGACCCAATTTCAAAGGAACCTGATTTTAAATACTGTGCTGTTAGTGTAAAAAAGTTTGTAAAACCATTTCAGCGTATCGTGGTAATTGGTGCAGGGGCAGGAGCTTATGGCTTTGTAAAATCATACCGGGAATTAAACCCCGACGACGAAATAACTATTTTCAGCAAAGAGAACCATCCTTTTTACAACCGGGTAATGTTACCGGATTATATCAGCGGCGAGCAGAAATGGGAGCAGTTGGTAAAGATGAAAGACAGCGAAGAACCCGGCTATAATATCAGTTTGCTAAGAGGGGTAAGTATTGAGAAAATTGACCGCGAGAATAAGCAGGTTACGGATTCCAGAGGGATAAAAACTTCATACGATATTTTATTAATGGCTACCGGCAGCCGGGCATCTATACCTAAAAATACACCATCTTTACCGGGCATATTTAGCATGCGCAGCCGTAACGATGCCGATAATTTTAAAAAGCATGTTCCTAAAAATGGCCATGTAGTTGTGGTGGGTGGTGGATTGTTGGGTTTGGAGATGGCTGCCTCGTTACGTGAGATCGGGATCAAGATCACTATTATTCACCGTACATCACGCTTTTTAAACAGGCAACTGGATGCATTGGGCAGTCAGCTATTGCACGAGGAAATGGCCGATCAGGGTTGCGATATTTATTATGACGATGAAGTGCAGCTGTTTTACGGGCGATCAAAACTAACAGGTATAGGTTTAAAAAGTGGCCGCAAAATAAATTGTGACGCCATGATACTGGCCATAGGCACTACACCTAACCTTGAAATTGCTAAAGATTGCGGGCTTACCATAAAACGAGGCGTTATTGTAAATGAACGGATGCAAACCAATGATCCATCTATTTATGCCATTGGTGAAATAGCGGAATTTGAGGGCACACTGTATGGCATTACCGCTGCTGCGGAACAACAGGCCGAAGTGGTAGCCAAATATATGAATGGCGATATAGCAAGTTACTACAAAGGAAGCTTGTTTATGAACATCATAAAGATTCATGGTTTTGATCTGTGTAGTATCGGCCTGTCTGAATGCCCGGATGATAAAGCTTATGAAGAGATAGTTTTTATTGATAAGGCGAAACGATATTACAAAAAATGCATTATACATGAGGATAAACTGGTGGGTACTATTTTGATTGGCGATAAAAGCGAGTTTCAGGAATTCAGGGCACTTATAGGCAATAAAACCGAGCTGAACGAAAAACGGATACAGTTATTAAGAAGCGGAAATAAAGTTGAACCCGTATTGGGTAAGCTGGTTTGTAGTTGCAATAACGTAGGTAGCGAAAACATACTTAACAAAATAATTACTGGTTGCCATACGCTAAAGGAGTTGTGCGATAGTACGGGTGCCGGCACAGGCTGTGGATCATGCAGGCCCGAAGTGAAGCGTTTGTTGGAAGAAAGTTTAAAAGCAACTGTTTAACAGGAATATGGAAAAAAGGGAAACTTATTGTGTGAAGATTAACCTGCCGGGTGGAGTAATTTCGGCGGGAGACCTTTATGAGATATTGCAGATAGCTGAAAACGCAGGTGCAAATGAAATAAGTGTAGGGAACAGGCAGCAATTGTATTTCTGTATACCCAAAAACAGGCTTGAGGACCTGGAGTTGGGCATGCTACAGTCGGCGATAGATTATGAGTTGAATGCCGATCATTTCCCTAATGTGATTAGCTCTTATGTAACCGATAATATTTTTAATGCAGAAAGCTGGCTTAAGGAAGGTGTATACAAGGATATATTCGATCTGTTTAATTTTCAGCCGGAACTAAAGGTTAATCTGGTGGATAGGCATCAAACCTTTGTGCCATTTTTTAGCGGGAATTTTAACTTTATCAGTTCTGATCTAAGTAATTATTGGTACCTGTATATCAGGTTCCCCAAAACGAATGATCTGTATTGCTGGCCCTGTTTGGTGTATTCCGATGATATACCAACATTCTGCAAAGTTGCTCAGGAAGTGATTTTGGGTAGCAGGGAATTGTTTTATGATCAACCTGAAATCAATTTCGATTTGTTTTATGAAAAGGTGAACGCCGGCAATAAATTTGTTAATCAACAGATAGCCGAACCTCTAAAATTACCCGATTTTTCGCTGCCTTATTATGAAGGGTTTAATAAATATCTGAATAGTAAATATTGGCTGGGCATTTACCGCCGGAATGAATTGTTCCCAATTGCGTTTTTGAAAGACATTTGCTCAATATGCCTTAAAACCCGTGTAGGCCAATTATATACCACGCCCTGGAAATCCTTTTTAATTAAAGGAATAAATGAAGTGGGCAGAAAAGACTGGGGATTTATCCTCAATAATTATAGGATAAACGTAGGGCATGCCGCCAATGAGCTAAACTGGCAGCTTGAAAATCTATGCAAAGAAAGTCTTGAACTTAAAAAGCAACTGGTGCGAGAATTTGAAGAATATGACTTGCGTACCTACCGCCTTTGCTTTGCTATAAAAATGCAGCCTAAAACCGGTTTACTGGCATCCATCATTATAAAAAAAACAGACCCCGGCTTATTTGATATTTTGCATACCCGGGATTTTAATCCCAACTCAAAAGATTTCGTTATTTATAAAGAAAAATTATCTGCCAATATCCTTGGCCGGTCCTTGATAGAATTGTGTGATTTTTACTATGGTTTACTGAGTGATGGTAATGCTTCATTGCATCAGGATACTGACCCGGAAATCGACAACCATATTGAAACTATTGAGCTTTATCAATGTAAAAACTGCCTCAGTATTTATGATAAAACTTATGGCGATCAATTCAACAATGTTCCCGCAGGGACGGAATTTAAAACCATCGAGAATTATATATGCCCTGTTTGTGAATCAACGGCAGATTGCTTTATGGCAATTGAGAAACAGGTTTATGCGGTTTAGCTTATTATATCGCTATTTAATTATTTGTTATGCTTTTTGTAAGCATAACTGTGCCTGTACGACTAAAGAATTACATCTAAATATCAATCAATAATAAAAAACACATGAAAGAAAATCTACAAACAAGTTCAGGAAAAAACATTAACCGCATCAGCATCAAAATTATGATGGTGATAATTATGATGGCCGGTGTATTAACATCGCGGTTGGCAAATGCCCAGGTAAAGGTGGTTCCGCCCGACTCAATTGAGTATCAGGGAGCGCTTTATCAAAAAGCAAAAGCTAAATCTGCCTATCCAAAAGTAGTTGGCTATGTAAGTTTTATCTTGCCTCTGGAAACATTGACATTGTCAACCGGTAAATTCGACCCCAACTTTTCTGCACACACTACCACCATTGGCTTTCCTGTAGGTGTGAATGTTTTATACAGCGACAAGTTTGGATTTAGCTACGAATTTACACCTAATATTAAGGCATCAGGAGGCTCAAGTAAAATGAATGATATACTATTTGACCCCGGAACAATGTTCCGTTTTGAGCATGGGTTTACTTTTATTTCACGCCTGGCATTTGATACAAACGGCCGTTACGGATTTACCCCGGTATTTAACCAGGTTTATGCACGTACAAAGGATATTAATTATTTTGTAGCATTATCACTTCCAACACGATTTGGTAATAGCGAAGCCGCATCATTAGGCTTAAACTTACAAATTGGATTTACATTTAATTAACACCCCAAACTATTGATGTCTGCTTAATCAGGCTTTTAGATTAAACTCTAAAAGCCTGTTTTATTTTAGACCAACACCAGTCCAATGGAAAACGCAATTTAGCTGGCTACTCTTTGCCAATTTGGCTTTCCTTTTCTAAAAACCTGAACTTAAGCACCAAAGGTGTAATGTGGGATGAACAACCATAATCAAATAAAAAAATACAATCGATTGCCGAATATCATTTTTCTATTTATATTAACAAAAAAACCAAGCACCATTTATTGCCTTCTTAATGTCAACAATTACTTTATTTATTAAAAGCAATCTACTACCAATGAAAACGAAGTACAGTTTAGCAATATTATTCATCTGCATTTGTATGTCAACAAAGGCCCAAAATGTTTCCGGTAAACGGGGCATCGAGGTGAATATCAATCAGGTAAAGGGGCAATTGCCTAAGAGTATTAATCTGTGTGTAGGTGCCGGCCGGGCAAACGAAGGCTTACGGGCAGATTGGCAAAGACAATTAAAAATCGCGCATGATGAATGCGGATTTAGATACATTCGCTTTCATGGGTTGTTGTCGGATGATATGGGCGTTTATTTCGAAGACAAAAACGGAAACCCTGTTTATAACTGGCAGTATATTGACGAATTATTTGATTTTTTACGATCTATCGATATGAAGCCTTTCGTTGAAGTAGGATTTATGCCAAGTGCTTTAGCAAGTGGCAATAAAACTATTTTTTGGTGGAGAGGAAATGTTACGCCACCAAAAGATTATCAAAAATGGAACGATCTGATCAAAGCATTGGTTGAACACTGGACACAACGCTACGGTGAAAAAGAAGTGGCCAGCTGGTATTTTGAGATATGGAACGAGCCTAATCTGAAGGGTGGTTTCTTTACAGGTACGCAGCAGGATTATTTTAAACTGTATAAAGAAACGGCCATAGCTATTAAAAGTGTATCGGCCAAATATCGTGTAGGTGGTCCAGCTACAGCAGGTAGTGCATGGATACCGGAAATGATCGATTTCTGCGCGCAGCAGAAGGTGCCTATCGATTTCATCAGTACGCACGATTACGGCGTAAAACAGGGATTTTTGGATGCGACAGGTAATGCCGGAACAGTGCTTAGCCAGGATAAGTACTTTGTGGCAGATCACATGCGCCGTTCAAAAAAACAGATACTACAATCCGCCATGCCAAACCTGGAACTGCATTATACCGAGTGGAGCGCTTCTTATACCCCAAGCGACCCTATTCACGATAGCTATCATGAAGCCGCATATATTTTAAATACGGTTAAGCGCGCCGCGCCGGATGTAAACTCGATGTCATACTGGACATTTACGGATATTTTTGAAGAGGCAGGTCCACGAGCTACACCTTTTCATGGAGGGTTTGGCCTGATCAATTACGAGGATATTAAAAAGCCGGCTTTTTATGCTTATAAATACTTAAACCAATTGGGTAACACGGAACTTAAATGCGCGGATTCAAGCGCTATGATTTGCAAGGGCGGAAATGGCGACGTACAGGCCCTGATTTGGAACTTTACGATAGACCATCCGGGAGATAGCGTGAATAACCAGGTATTTTATAAAAGGCTTCTCCCTTCTAAAGCGTTAGCACCAGTTGACCTTAAACTCCATGGGTTAAAGCCAGGTAAATATATGGTCAGCATATACAAGACGGGTTTCCATGCTAACGATCCTTATTCGGCGTATTTTGAGATGGGATCGCCATCGCAGCTTTCTATAGCGCAGGTGAAAAAGCTAAAGCAGCTGGATTCCGACGAACCTATAGCGCAAAATACCGTAACCGTAAATGCATCCGGAAATTTTGAAAAACAACTACCCATCCGGCAGAATGATGTATTATTCATTAAAATAACAAGGGCAAAATAAAGAAGATGTTCCACTCAATGCCCTTAGCGGATTTTTAAGTTTAAGGCTTTGTTCCATAAGATCATGAGTTGCTAAAATCATTCAAAATAAAAATGCCAGATTGGAAAATATTGTTACTATTGTAATGCCAAATTATTAACTGTATAAAAAACATTAAAAAACATATGAAGAAGATATTACTGGTCCTATTGTTGTCTACCGTTTTTTTAACGGCATACGCGCAAAATGTTCCCCTGGTAAATGGCTGGAGATTTAAAACAGGTGACTCAGCTCAATGGGCTGCGCCTGCTTACAATGACAGGGATTGGCAGTCCATCAGCATACTGCATAGCTGGGAATCACAGGGGCACGACAAGTATGATGGTTTCGGTTGGTACAGGCTACACACAGTTATACCATCTACCTTAAAAGATAAAGCCTTTTTTAAGGACAGTGTACGTTTTGAAATGGGATATGGCGATGATGGTTATGATGTTTATCTGAACGGCAAACTGATTGGCCGTAATAACAATGGCGATATAAAAACAGGCCAATACGGCCTATGCAAAATAGTAATTGGTGCTAACAATCCGGCTATTTTGTGGGATAAGGAGAATGTGATCTCCGTTCGCATTTTTGATAGCGGTGGCGACGGTGGTATTTATGGTGATAAGGATAAGTTTAAGATCAGCATGGTTGATGTTATGGACAATGCTTATTTTAATACTGACGGTGATTTTACTTATGGTGATAAAAATAGCCTGAGCAAAAGCATAAAAATTGTAACAAGCAGTAATTACAGCTACAACGGGAAATTGGATTTTAAAGTTACCGACCCTGAAACCAATGCCGTGATCTATCAAAAAACAAACGATGTTGATTTTTCGGCAGGGAGGCCGTTTACTTATGCTTTTAGCATTGGTGAATTGGCGCAGAAATCATATCTGATCACTTATACTTTTACCGATGAGAAATCGGGTGAGAAATTGGTGAAGACAGAGGGCACACCCTATATCCTGACGCCATATGTGAGCGCTAAAGCCAAAATTAATGGTCCGGATGTATATGGTGCACATCCCGGCAACGCGTTCTTGTACAAAATACCGGCAACAGGTGTAAAGCCTTTGACTTATAAGGTTGATAATTTGCCTGCGGGTTTAATCTTAGACCCGTCAACGGGAATTATAAACGGATCGGTAGATCAAAAAGGTGATTACCCGGTACTCATCAGTGTACATAACAAGCTGGGTACTGCATTTAAGAAATTTACCATTAAAATTGGAGACGTTATAGGTTTAACCCCTGCTTTGGGGTGGAATAGCTGGAACGCTTTTGGCTTGAGTGTGAATGATGCTAAAGTACGTGTAGCGGCTAAAACTATTACCGATAAACTAAGTGCGCACGGATGGGCTTATGTAAATATTGATGACGGTTGGGAAGCCCCTCAACGTGCTGCAACAGGTGAGATAGTGGCGAATGAAAAATTCCCGGATATGAAAGCACTATCAGATTATGTGCATAGCCTGGGTTTAAAGTTTGGGATCTATTCATCACCCGGGCCAAAAACCTGCGGTGGGTATTTGGGTAGCTATCAGCATGAAGAACAGGATGCCAAAACCTATGGTGATTGGGGCGTTGATTATTTAAAATATGATTGGTGCTCTTATGGCGACATCGCGCCAAGCGAACCAAGTATTGACGATTACAAAAAACCTTACCAGGTAATGCGCGCGGCATTAGATAAGGTAAATCGTGATATCATGTTCAGCTTTTGCCAATATGGTATGGGCGATAGCTGGAATTGGGCCGGTGAAGTTGGCGGTAACAGCTGGCGTACCACTGGTGATATAAACGATAGCTGGCACAGTATGAGCGAGATCGGCTTTTATCAGCAAAGAGAAGCTCCGCATGCCCGCCCAGGGCATTTTAATGACCCGGATATGCTGGTTGTAGGCAAAGTAGGCTGGGGCGATGCGCAGCATAATACAAAACTAACGCCTGATGAACAATATACCCACATTAGCTTATGGAGCTTACTGGCATCCCCATTGCTTATTGGCTGCGATCTGGGGCATCTGGATAGATTTACACTTAACCTGCTTACCAATGATGAGGTTATAGCCATTGACCAGGATGACCTGGGAAAAGAGGCTGTACAGGTGCTTAATAAGGATGGCTATTTGGTGTATGTAAAGGAGTTGCAGGATGGGAGTAGAGCTGTGGGAATATTTAACATATCAGACAAATTTCAAACAATAACGCTGAACTGGAGCGAGCTGGGTATAAGTGATCACACCAAAGTACGTGATGTATGGCGTCAGAAATATTTGATAACAAACAAGGAGGTATTTAAAGCTGCGGTGCCAACGCATGGGGTAGTGCTAGTGAGGGTTAGCAAATAGGAGGGTACTGGATTTTTGTTTCCGTTTTGAGAGGGGCTACTTTTTGTCGCAAGGATTTATCTCCAACTATTTAGTATTTTTAATAACTTTTGGTTATTAAAAATACTAAATAGTGATAAAAAATACATCAAATATTGATGGATCTTTGAGCTACAAAACAAATAGTTATGTATACTCAAAACCAACAATTAACTCATAAAGCCAGCGGACTATTACTTAATGTAAATGAAAGCACCCGCAAAGCTGTATTTATAGTTTGTATAACATTATGCCTTACACCGTTTATCAGTCCTGCAATTGCTTTGTTAATGGGGTTGGTAATTGCTCAATTCACAGGGCATCCATATATACATCTAAATCATAAAGCCACACACTTATTGCTGCAATTCTCAGTAGTAGGCCTTGGTTTCGGGATGAATGTGCACACCGCTATGCAGGCGGGTAAAGAAGGGGTGCTGTTTACAGTAGCTTCTATAACCGGAACGTTGGTGTTTGGTTACCTGATGGGGAAATGGTTAAATATCGAAAAGAAAACTTCTTACCTTATCTCTGCCGGTACAGCTATTTGCGGCGGTAGTGCCATAGCGGCTATTTCACCGGTAATTAAGGCCGAAGAAAAGCAGATCTCAGTAGCATTGGGTTGTGTGTTTATCCTTAATTCTATCGCTCTATTTATTTTCCCGGTAATCGGGCATCATTTTAATCTTTCTCAAACCCAATTTGGGTTATGGTGTGCAATAGCCATACATGATACCAGTTCGGTAGTAGGTGCTGCCAGCAAGTATGGTACACATGCTTTAGAGGTTGCAACAACAGTAAAGCTTGCACGTGCATTGTGGATAGTACCGGTATCATTCATGTCGACCTTTATTTTTAAGAATAAATCAAAAAAGATTAGCATACCATACTTTATAGGCTTGTTTATTTTAGCGATGGTAGCCAATACTTATTTGCCGGTTGTAAAAATGATCAGTCCGTATATGGTTACCATTGCAAAAATGGGGTTGACATTAACCTTGTTTTTGATAGGTGCAGGTCTGTCTCGTGAAATATTGGTATCGGTAGGGTTTAAGCCCTTGTTGCAGGGAGTTGCTTTGTGGGCTGCAATTTCGGTAACTGCTTTGTATGCGGTTATGCATCTGGCATAATATTTTGAGTATGATCCCGGTGAAAGTTGCCGGGATTATGCTCTTATCATATCAATATGCGGGATGCCATCTTCGTCATAAACTTCGCTTACCTGGTTAAATCCTAAAGAACCATAAAACTTCAATAAGTAAGCTTGAGCGCCAATTTGTATACTGCCTTCGCCAAAAATTTGATGGCATTGTTCAATGGCTGTGTTCATTAATATCCTGCCTGCCCCTGTGCCCCGTGCCTTTGCGCTGGTAACCACCCTACCGATAGACATCTGCGGGAACGATAGTCCCGGAGGCACCAATCTTGCATATGCCATTAACTCATCATCCTTTAAAAGCATCAAATGGTGGCATTTTGGGTCTTTGCTATCGGCATCCTGGTAAGGGCAGTTTTGTTCAACAACAAAAACTTCGTTGCGCAGCCTTAAAATCTTATAAAGTTCAGTTGGCGATAGTTCTTCAAATGATTTTACGACAGTAATAAATTCCATAACCATATTCTTGCTGTGAATATAAAATATCGGGATGATAAAGCGTGCAACAATAATAATTATTTAAGATATTTGGATTTATATAAGTACTTATATAAATTGCATCATGAATTTATATCAAAACCTGGGATACTTGGTATTGGGTAGTAGATTGAGGCGTTTGAGCGAGGCATTTCTATCCGAGATTAATCGTGCCTATCAAAACAAGGGCATTGATTTTGATGCGAGTTGGTTCCCGGTGTTTTATTTGTTATCGAAGAATGAGTCGCTTTCGATTAAAGAGTTAAGCGAGCAGATTGAGGTGTCGCATCCTGCCGCAAGTCAACTAATAACTGGATTGAAAAATAAGAAACTGGTAACCAGCGCCGCTTGTGCCGTGGACGGCCGTAAACAATTGGTGCAGCTAACCGATAGCGGCAAACAATTACTTGTACAAGTAATGCCGGTTTGGGAAGCGGTAACCGCGGCGATGGATCAATTGGTTGCCAGCGAACCGGGCTGCAGCGAACTATTATCATCTATAACCGCGCTCGAAAATACTTTTAAACGCACCAACCTTGCCGGATTGATTACTGATAAATTAAAAACTGAAGTAAAATGAGCAGCAAATTTAATTACGGAACCGACCATTTAACCATCGGTACTTGCCTGGATATTGCAGCTGGAAAAACCAAAGGTATTATTGACGATGACGCTGCCGCACGTGTACAAAGATCATACAACGAAGTAAAAAAAATAGTACACGCGCAGTTACCTGTTTATGGTATTAACACCGGCTTCGGGCCGCTTTGCGATACCCATATTAACGAGGAAGATACCAGCACCCTGCAAAGTAACCTGCTTAAAAGCCACAGCGTTGGTATAGGTAAACCCATCCCGCAGGAGATTGCTAAACTGATGCTGATTAGCAAAGTGCATGCATTGGCACAAGGTTATTCGGGCATTAATCCGGCAACATTGGATCGGATTATCTGGCATATAGATCATGATGTTATTCCGGTAGTTCCAGAAAAAGGATCGGTTGGGGCATCAGGTGATTTAGCACCATTATCGCACCTGTTTTTGCCATTAATTGGTTTGGGCGAGGTATTTGTAAGGGGTGAAAAATCTCCGGCAGGGAAAATATTAAAAGACCATAATTTAGAACCATTGGTTTTAGGCCCTAAAGAGGGTTTGGCTTTAATAAATGGAACGCAATTCATTCTTGCATTTGCTATAAAAGCAGTGCAGCGATTAGATAACGCGCTAAACTTAGCTGATTTGATAGGCGCTATGTCGTTAGAAGGGCTCATGGGTTCAGCCCGGCCTTTTGATGCGAGGATACATGCCATCCGACCTTTTAAAGGGACTAAATTAGTTGCCGCTCGTTTGTTTACTTTATTGAGTGAGTCCGAGATCTGTAATTCGCATGTGAACTGCGATAGGGTACAGGATCCTTACTCATTACGCTGCATGCCGCAGGTGCATGGTGCATCGCGCAATGCCTGGCTGCATTTAAAGGAGTTGACGGAGATAGAACTTAACTCCGTAACCGATAACCCAATAATTTTTGATGCGAATGATACCATCAGCGGTGGTAATTTTCATGGGCAGCCATTGGCATTGCCGTTGGATTATGCTACCATCGCAGCAGCCGAACTTGGTAATATTGCTGATCGCCGTTGTTATTTGATGAGTGAAGGTAGATATGGCTTGCCAAAAGTATTAACCAATGACCCCGGACTAAATTCGGGATTGATGATACCACAATATACTACCGCGGCTTTGGTTACCGAAAATAAAACACTTTGTTTCCCTGCAAGTGCTGATAGTGTACCGACTTCATTGGGACAGGAAGATCATGTTTCTATGGGTTCCATCAGCGGGCGGAAGCTACACCAGGTGATAGATAATTTAGAATATATACAAGCTATTGAATTGCTCTATGCCACGCAGGCAATGGATTTCAGGCGGCCATTAAAATCAACGCCGGTTATTGAGGCTTGCCACACTTATATCCGCCAATATGTACCTTTTATTCATGAAGACCGCATTTTTGCTACAGATATTAACCAGATACACCAGCTAATTACTAACGGGTCATTACAGGCATTAGCCAATGATACCGCATTAAACAATAATATTAATCTCAATCATGATGACGAGTTCGGAATTTATTGAAAAATACGCGAAGCACCCGGTTTACAAAGCGCCGCGCGGAATGCAATTGCATGCCAAAAGCTGGCAAACCGAAGCACCATTGCGTATGCTGCTAAATAATCTTGACGGGCAAGTTGCCGAGAATCCCGATGAATTGGTGGTTTACGGTGGCATCGGTCAGGCTGCGCGCAACCCGGAAGCCTTGCGCAAGATCATCGAGTTATTGTTAGAATTGGATGAAGAGCATTCACTATTAGTGCAGTCGGGTAAACCAGTGGGGATTATCCGCAGCCATCCGCAAGCACCGAGGGTATTGATTGCCAACAGCAATCTTGTACCTGCCTGGGCAACGTGGGAACATTTTAATGAATTACGTGCAAAAGGCTTAATGATGTATGGCCAAATGACGGCAGGTAGCTGGATTTATATCGGCACACAAGGAATTTTGCAAGGCACGTATGAAACGTTTGTAGAATGCGGTCGCCAGCATTTTAATAATGATTTGACGGGTAAGTTGATCGTTAGTGCAGGTATTGGTGGTATGGGTGGTGCGCAACCACTGGCAGCAACCATGGCAGGTGGTGTATTTTTAGGTGCCGATATTGATGCGACACGAATACAAAAACGCGTAGATACACAATACATCGATAAAATAACACATAGTTATGATGAGGCTATTGCATGGGTAAAAGATGCCATGCAAAAAGGTGAAACGTTATCGGTTGGTTTAGTAAGTGATGCGGGTGATATGCTGGAACGCTTATTGAAGGATAATTTTATCCCTGATATATTAACCGACCAAACATCGGCACACGATCCTTTAAATGGTTATATACCAAATGGTTTGTCATTAGCGGAGGCTGCTGAATTGCGCAAAGCCGATCCTGAAAAATATAAGGATCTATCCTTAAAAAGCATGGCGCGCCATGTTGGTTTTATGTTGGAACTGAAGAAGAAAGGCGCTGTAACTTTTGATTACGGCAACAACCTGCGTGAGTTTGCTAAACAAGGTGGCGAGCAGAATGCGTATGATTTTCCGGGATTTACGCCGGCTTATATTCGTCCGTTGTTTTGTGAGGGTAAGGGGCCGTTCAGGTGGGTAGCATTGTCCGGCGATCCGGAGGATATTTATGTTACGGATAGGGCTTTAATGGAAGCCTTCCCTGAGAACAAACCATTAATAAACTGGTTGGAGAAAGCGCAGCAAAAAATATCGTTCCAGGGTTTACCGGCGAGGATTTGCTGGCTTGGCATGGGCGAACGTGAAAAGGCTGGTTTGATATTTAATGAACTGGTAGCAAGCGGTAAAGTAAAAGGCCCGATTGTAATTGGTCGTGACCATTTAGATTGCGGATCAGTAGCATCGCCAAACAGGGAAACAGAATCTATGAAAGATGGCTCAGATGCAGTATCAGATTGGCCATTATTAAACTTAATGTCGAATACGGCTGGTGGAGCAACCTGGGTTTCGTTCCATCACGGAGGAGGTGTAGGTATGGGTTATTCGCAGCATGCAGGTATGGTTGTTTTGGCTGATGGTACCGAGCGTGCAGCAACTTGCCTAAAACGTGTATTGCATAACGACCCGGCAATGGGCATCTTCCGTCATGCTGATGCAGGGTATGAGAAAGCTGAGGAATGGGCGGGTAGATTTGAATTGAAGGTGTGGTAAAAATATAAAACATGTCATTGCGAGGAGGTACGACAAAGCAATCGCGAACTTTGCATGACCGCTCGTCTCTGTGCGATTGCCACGCTGCGCTCGCAATGACATTATAAAAAATACAATGAAAAAACTAATTGGTCCGTTTACACAAATATTAACCCTTGCAGGTTTTGCCATGAAGGGTGCTTTGAGCGATGATGACTTACAGATCATCCCGCAAGGCGGTGTTTTGGTGGAGAACGGACTGATTTTAGCAGTTGATGATTTTGAAGGTTTACGAAAAGCAAATCTATCGGCCACAATAGAAGAAATTACAGGCGATCATGTGCTGCTACCGGGCTTTGTCGATTGCCATACACACATTTGTTTCGCAGGTAGCAGGGCAAAGGATTATGCATTGCGGATACAGGGCAAAACCTATTTAGAGATTGCCAAAGCAGGTGGCGGTATTTGGGATTCGGTAACACAAACCCGTGCCGCTGATGAGGATTTGCTTGAGAAATTATTATTACAGAGAGTAGAACGCCATTTATCCGAAGGGGTAACCACCATCGAAATAAAAAGTGGTTATGGTTTGGAAACTGCGTCAGAATTGAAACAACTGCGGGCGATAGCAAAAGCATCAACCCAAACAAAAGCAAGTTTAATTTCTACCTGCCTTGCCGCGCATATGGTACCGAAGGATTTTAGCGGTGGGCAATCAGAGTATTTGAATTATGTTTTTCATGATTTGTTACCGGTCATCAAAAATGAAAAACTGAGTAACCGGGTTGATATATTTATTGAAGAAAGTGCTTTTGATGCTAAAAATGCATTAACCTATCTTAATCGTGCTAAACAAATGGGTTTCGATATTACCGTACATGCCGATCAGTTTACCACGGGCGGCAGCGCAGTCGCGGTTAAATCGGGGGCAGTTTCAGCAGATCATTTGGAGGCGAGTAGGGATGTGGAGATAAAGTTATTGGCAAATTCTGATATAGTTGCGGTGGTTTTGCCTGGCGCTTCCTTAGGATTAGGCATGCAATATGCCCCTGCCCGTAAATTGCTGGATGCTGGGGCATGTTTGGCTATTGCCAGCGACTGGAACCCGGGTTCTGCACCAATGGGTGACCTGTTGATGCAGGCTGCCGTGATAAGTGCCGCTGAAAAACTGAATACCGCTGAAGTTTTTGCGAGTTTAACTTTCCGTGCGGCAAAGGCTTTGCGATTAAATGATCGCGGTATATTAGCACCGGGAATGCGGGCGGATATGCAGGCGTATCCGACTAATGATTACAAGGAGATTTTATATCATCAAGGCAAACTTAAACCGCTTATTATATATTGATTTTTATGATTGCGTTGATTTTTGATTGTTTTATAAACTAATGACCAATGACTAAGTTAATTGAATGTGTACCCAATTTTAGCGAAGGCGTAAACCTGGATATTATTAAACAGATTACTGATGTGGTGGAATCTGTTGAGGGTGTAAGGTTGCTAAATGTCGATCCCGGTAAGGCAACTAACCGTACTGTGGTAACTTTTGTGGGCGAACCTGAGCCGGTAATTCAGGCTGCATTTTTAGCCATTAAAAAAGCCGGGGAGTTGATCGACATGAGCAAGCACAAGGGTGAGCATCCACGAATGGGCGCTACAGATGTTTGTCCGCTGATACCGATTAGTAATATCAGTATGGAAGAAACCGCTGTTTATGCGCAGAAGCTGGCAAAGCGTGTCGGTGAAGAATTGAGTATCCCGGTTTACTTGTACGAGGGCGCACAGACTGATAAAAAACGTAGTAATTTATCGGTGATAAGAGCCGGGGAGTATGAAGGCTTTTTCAAGAAAATAAAATTACCGGATTGGAAGCCTGATTTTGGTCCGGCGGAGTTTGATGCTAAACGTGGTGGTACGGTTATTGGCGCGAGGGACTTTTTGATCGCTTATAATGTCAATTTAAATACTACTTCGACTAGAAGAGCAAACTCAATAGCTTTTGATGTGCGTGAGGCCGGGCGTGTTTTGCGTGAGGGTGACCCGATAAATGGTAAGATTATTACTGATGAAAATGGTAAGCCGAAATCGCTTCCGGGCTCATTAAAATTTGTGAAAGCTATTGGTTGGTATATCGAGGAATATGGCATCGCCCAGATTTCAATGAACTTAACTAATATCGAAGTTACACCGGTACATATTGCCTTTGATGAGGTTTGCACCAAAGCTGCCGAACGTGGCATGCGGGTAACAGGCAGCGAATTGGTTGGACTGATCCCTTTAAAAGCGATGCTGGATGCGGGTAAATATTTCCTACTGAAACAACAGCGTTCGGTAGGGGTGAGTGAGAAAGAATTGATCAAGATCGCCATAAAATCAATGGGATTGGATGAGTTGGGGCCATTTATTCCTGAAGAGCGCATTATTGAATATTTATTGAAAGATAAATCAGCCAGTAAACTGATCAGTATGACGCTGACTGATTTTGCTGACGAAACGGCAAGCGAAAGTCCGGCACCAGGTGGTGGCTCTATATCTGCTTATGCGGGTGTGTTAGGAGCATCATTGGCTACGATGGTAGCTAATCTATCATCACATAAAAAGGGTTGGGATGATCGTTGGGAAGAGTTTAGCGATTGGGCAGAGAAGGGGCAGTATTATAAAAACGAATTGTTGAAGTTAGTCGATCTGGATACAGTTGCTTTTAATAAAATAATGGAAGGCTTTAGTCTGCCAAAATCAACTGAAGAAGAAAAAGCGGCCCGGGATAAGGCCATACAGGACGCCACTAAATATGCTATTGAAATACCATTTAAAGTAATGCAAATGGCTCATGGCAGTTTGGAAGTGATTAAAGCAATGGCTGAGATTGGCAATCCGAATTCAGTAACTGATGCAGGGGTAGCGGCATTATGTGCCCGTACGGCCGTGTTAGGTGCATTTATGAATGTGAAAATAAATGCTTCGGGATATAAGGATAAAGCTTATACCGCTGATGTTATTAAACAAGGAGAAGAGTTGGAAAAGCAGGCGATTGCTATTGAGGCGGAGGTTATTGGGTTGGTGAATGGGAAGATAAAGTAGTATCTAATAAAAAAAGCGTCATTGCGAGGAACGAAGCAATCTCTAAACTATGCAGAGCGACTCTGTAAGTAGGGGATTGCTTCGTTCCTCGCAATGACGCTTGGAAAGAGTATTAAAACTTAAATCTCACAAAAGCTTCCATAGCGGCATATTCTGCTAAACCAAGCTGGTCATAGCAGCGGGCGGTTTCACGGTTGCGGTCTTCGGCACGTACCCAGAATTCCCGTACATCATCCCCCGGGAAAACAGGTGTATCTTTTTGCGATTGATGTTTGAATATAGCAGCACGTTTACGTAACACTTCTTCGGGTGATAAAGGTACCGCCATCTCAATTTCGTAGGTGGCGAACTCGTGCCATGCACCGCGGTACATCCATACCCAGCAATCTTTTACCCAGTCTTCTGTTTTTTGCAGGCGTCTTAACGCTTCAATAACAATATTAAAACAAACCACGTGTGTGCCATGTGGATCGGCAAAATCACCGGCAACAAATACTTGTTGGGGCTTTACTTTTTGTAGCAGGTCAATTGTTAATTGTATATCCTCCTCGCCAACGGTGTTCTTTTTTGTTTTACCGGTTTCGTAAAAAGGTAATGCCATAAAATGGATATGGTCATCCTTTAAGCCCGCATAACGGGCACCTGATATTGCTTCAGTTTTACGAATAAAGCCTTTTACATCGCGGATCTCCAGGGTATCAATCTGGTTGGGGTGTTTTTGGGCGATAAACGCGCGCATATCGTTGTAAAGATTCTTCAGGTGGGTATTGTCTTCGCCAATACTCGCGTTAAAATCGATAGCGAATTCCATATAGCGCAATACATCATCATCCCAAACGGCGGTATTACCTGATGTTTGGTAAGCTACGTGTACATCATGCCCCTGATCAACCAAACGAATGAATGTACCACCCATGGAGATAACATCATCATCAGGGTGTGGCGAGAATATGATAGAACGTTTCTTCGCCGGAACAGCTCTTTCCGGGCGCTGGCTGTCATCAGCATTCGGTTTGCCACCCGGCCAGCCGGTAATGGTATGCTGTACCTGGTTAAATATGTCGATATTGATATTGTAAACAGGGCCTTGTTCAACAGCAAGTTGCGCCATGCCATGGTTGTTGTAATCTTCTTCGGTTAATTTCAGGATAGGTTTGTTAACGATACCGGCTAACCAGATTACCGCTTTCTTTTTCTGGGTATTATCCCATATCCAATCTTTTACCAGCCATGGGGTATCAAAACGGGTAAGTTCTGATGCGGCTGCTTCATCCAAAACAAAATCAACATGATCGGATAGTTGCAGATAAGTAGCAGGTACATCGCCTGAGATCTCGCCTTCAACAGCTTTCTTAATAATCGGCGCTTTTTTACCGCTCCAGGCCATCAGTATAATTTCCCTTGCTTTGAATATTGTACCGATACCCATGGTGATAGCTTTGGTGGGTACATTCTTTTTACCACCAAAATCACGCGAGGCATCGCTGCGGGTAAGGTCATCCAGGGTAACTAAACGGGTGCCCGAGTTTGGTGCTGATCCCGGCTCGTTAAAACCGATGTGACCGGTACGGCCGATACCTAATATTTGCAGATCAAGACCACCTAGTTCGGTGATCTGTTTTTCATAGTTTAAACAGAATGCGGCTACCTCATCCTGTGGTAAAGTGCCATTGGGTATGTGTATGTTTTTCTTATCAATGTCAACATGATTGAAAAGGTTTTCATTCATGAAGGTCACATAGCTTTGTGCAGCGGTTGGCTGCATGGGGAAGTATTCATCCAGGTTAAAGGTGATCACATTAGCAAAGCTCAGGCCATCCTCTTTATGCATACGTACCAGTTCGGCATATACGTTAATAGGGGTTACACCGGTAGCTAAACCTAGTACCGCTTTCTCACCCTTAGCGCTTTTTTTGCGGATAAGGTTTGCGATACGTTGCGCTACCGCCAGGGATGCTACCTTTTGGTTTGGATATACGGTTACAGGTAGTTTCTCATACCTGGTTTCTTCCAATAAATTTAAACGAGCCATGTTGTGAAATGTATTTTGGTATAAATATATAATTTAAATAAAAGTATAGTTCAAAAAAAATCCCCGCCTAAGCGGGGATTTCAATCAACCTAAATTAACCCTATTAACTTACGATACCGGATACCCTATGTTAATAATATGTTGTATAAAATATCCGCACTTTAATGATGCTTTAACAGGCAGTTAGCTATTGCTGTAATAAATTGTATACCTGTTAACCCTTTTTTTTACAATGAATTTGGTAATAATTGCCTTATGCACTGTTGTATAAAGTAGCTATAACAAACTTAATTAAATAATTCTAAAACTCAAAGTACTTTTTAATATTTTTTAATAAGTTAAGATTGATGTTAGGATTATGTTAAAAAGAATCCCTATTAATGAGTTAAAAAAGTCCCCGCCTAAGCGGGGGACTTCAATCAACCTAAATTAACCCTATTGTTTTACATCCCACCATACACGAGAGGTAAGTAAATCACCCCCGGGTACAGATTTGCTGGCAGCATTGTAATTTGCTGTATTTGTTCCGGCTTCGCTGGTTGGGTAAGGAAAGCGACGTGGAATAGTACCATTTGTAGCATTACCCGGATAAACTACATAAGTTAAATTAGGATAGCCATTACCATTGGTGCCGGTAACTTCTGTTCTTCTCCAATTCGCCCATGATTCATAAAAATCAAGCATGGTATTTGTAAGAGCCCAGTATTGAGTATTAATCATATTTAAGCCGGTTGCTCCTGATACATAAGGGTGAGCGGTTAAATAAGTTTGCGCATCGCCTGCCGCAACCGCAACTGTAGGAGAATATTCACCAAGGTAAGTCATAGCAGCAGTTACGCCATTGTTATAATGTGTAGCAGCGCTTCCACCTAATCCAAAACGTTCAGCGGCATCTGCTAATAATAGTTCAGACTCGCCATAAGTTAATACAAATGTTGGGCCGCCACGTGTTATTAATGCAGGGTTTGGTGATGAATAATCAGGAAACGAGGTAAATGTTGGATTGGAATATATACTTGTAGCAGCTACATTACCAACATCTAGCCCATTGGGTTCACCTTTAGCCACAGTAGGGTCGGTGACAAATGCGGTATTTTGCACTTTTGAATTTGGATCAAGATATAATTGTGTAACAGCTATCTTCGACAGTCGTGGATCATTATTCGTTTTTAAGAAATTAATGAAAGTTTGTGACCATTTGGTATAGTAATTTTCTTGTCCGCCATCGCCTAAAAGAACCTGGCTATTACGGTTATTCGTATTTCTGCCACCAGATGCATCACCTAACAAAAATGCATCGTCAGCATTACTTGTCATTGTGCCATTGGTAATAGCCATTTGTACATAAGTTTTCGCTGTGGAAGGATCAACTTTGCTTAAACGCATAGCTATTCTTAGCAATAAACTGTTGCCAAATTTTTTCCATTCAGCAATATTGCCCTTGTAATATTGATCGCCTGTGGCTATATCTCCACTAGGGTTTAATTGCGTAGTTGCATCACTTACTTCTTTTAATAGATCAGTATAGATGGCTTGTTGTTTATCATATACCGGGAAGTAATCCTGGCTATAATAACCTAAGCCTGCCTGAAAATATGGTACATCACCATAAAGATCAGTAATGCGTTCAAAAATTAACGCTTTCATAATACGTGCTATCTGGTGAAGATTTGCATATTGTGCTTTACCAGTTGTTGATTGTACAACATCAACTATGTACCTAACCTGCTCTGGATAAGCCCCGTCGCCACCACTAGGAAGCCCGCTCGGGCTTCCCCAATACGCGGCTGTATAAACCGGATTATTAAGGTATTTATCGCCAGCCCAGTAAACTGTAACCGTTGAGAATCCCTGCATCATTGTGGAACAATAAATGAGATTTGCCCGCCAGGTATCATAGGCTAAATCCGCACTGCCCGAATAACCTACCTGGGCACTTGTTAACAGATAATTGGGATCATAAACACTTTGATTATATGTTGATGGATTGGTATTGATTTTATTAAAATCTTTTCTGCAGCCTGCCACAACGAGCATGCCCGCGGCAATTAATGCACTATATTTATATATCTTTTTCATCTTTGTAAGATTAATTGTTGATAATTTCATTAAAATTTAACGTTCAGGTTTAAGCCATATGTTCTGCTTGAAGGTACTCCACCTAATTCAAGGCCTGGTGCATTAGAAGTGTAACCTGACTCTGGATCGATGTTATCTGTTTTCTTCATTAAGTAAAACAGATTACGACCTACTAAACTCACATTTATACCTTTTATAGTATTGTTGAACAGGTTTGCAGGGAATGTATAGCCTAATAATACCTGACGGAATTTTATGAAACTGGCGTTTTGCACAAATTCACTTGAAACATTATCTGCAAGAGTAGAGTAATAAGTAGAAGCTGTAGAACCGAGTTTATCACGATTAACCAATGTAGCTTTGTCCAGGCCATCATAGTAACCATAGTAATCTGTTGCAGAAAATAATTTGCCACCGAATTTACCATCGATCAGGAAGGAAAGCGTGAATTTTTTATAGGCAAATTCGTTATTCCAGCCGCCTGACCATTTACCGTAAGCAGATCCGAATGCTTTTTCAGGGCCTCTTATAGGAATGCCGGTAGTAGGATCGGTGATAATGTTACCTTTTGAATCACGGGCATAGTCAAATGCTACAATTTGATCAGCAGGTAAGCCAACAATATCTTGTATAAAACCATTACCTGTACGGGATGTGCCAACTGGGAGTATGGTTTGCCCTGCAGCTAATGCAACAACTTTATTGTTGTTCATTGAACCGTTTAAAGATGTTGTCCAATGAAAATTACTTGTTTTTATAGGTGTACCTGATAATAATATTTCGACACCTTTATTTTGCAATTTACCAATGTTTAACACGGCGCCGTTATAGCCAGATGTTATTGAAGTTGTTTCTTGTAATATTTCATCTTTTGAATTTTTATCATACCATGCAGCATCAACGCTTAAGCGGCTATTGAAAAAAGACATTTCGGTGCCAATTTCAAGCTCAGTAGCTAATGAAGCTACAAGATTGCTGTTTGGAACATATAAATTAGAAATGGTGCCTAAAGGGCTACCATTAGTACTGCCATTAAATCCGTAAGCTAATTGTGTTTGATAAGGACTTGTTGCCTGGCCTACAGTTGCATAGCCTGCACGTAATTTACCTGAAGTTAACCAATCGGCATGTAGAAATTCAGAAAACACGAATGATCCGTTTACCGATGGATAGAATTTATTTAATGCTGTATTTACGCCCGGAGTTGCAAGTGTGGAATACCAATCATTACGCGCGGTTCCTGTTAAATATAAAAAGCTTTTGTAATCTAATTCTAATGTACCGTACACGGATTCAGTTTCAAGATCCGATGGATTGTATTGTAGTGGATTAACTGTACTTAAGTTGGTTATCACATAATCATCAGGGACAATAAATGAAGCACCGCTATTTATAAATTGTTCAGATTTTTCTCTTCTATAGCTACCACCAATATTTGGTGTAATTGTCAAATCTTTTAACTTGAAGGTTTTACCAGCTAAAACATCAGCGTTCACATCTGAAAAGTTTGTAGATTGTTCTTGCATATTTCCATCCGGCAGGTAAGCTGTTCCATCAGGTGTAACTCCTGTGTAGCGGTCATTATATCCGTCACGTGCAGCGCGGCCTTGTATAAAATAACCATCATCAAAGTTATAACGCAATGTAGCTGAAGCTAAGAAGCGCTGACGTTTGGTGTCGTTTATGAAGTTGTATGCTGCAAAATAAGGGTTCGTGTCATACGGGTTACCGGTAGTATACGCGAATTCACTTCCATCAGGATTGGTAGCTCTTTTAAGCGTGGTTACATCCAAACTTGTTGGTAATAATTCCACGTTATAGCTGGAGTTACCCGGACCGTCATTCAAAATCGGGCGATTATTTGCCTGTTCAAGGATGTAATTCGCCCTGATATCGGCGGTTAAATGTTTAGTTACATTGTAATTTGCCGAAAGGTCGAATGTTTGCCTTCCTAAACTTGAATTAGGTGTAATAGCATTATTATCCAGATCACTCGCTGAAAAACGTACCGAACCACCATCAAAGCTTTTATTGAAAGCTATGGTATTAGTTGCAGTTGTTCCTATGCGGAAGAATTGGCTGAAGTTGTCTTTTTGTGCAACGTATGGACGTGAAACTCCATCAAACTGTATAACCTGTGATCCATCAAGCCTTGCACCCCAGCTATCATTACCAAACATTGCAGCATTAACTGCAGTTGTTGGTTTTGCACCTAATGAGCCCTGACCATATACATATTGCCAGTTTGTTGAATTAATGGCTTGTTCGGCAACAAAATTTGAGTTAAACTCAATGCTGTTACCACTACCGCTTTTGGTTGTAATTAAAATAACACCTGCTTTACCACGTGAGCCATATAAGGCAGAGGCAGCAGCGCCCTTTAATATTACCATTGATTCAATGTCATCAGGGTTTAGGTTTCCTATAGCATCTCCAAGATCGGGCTGGTTATCATATTGTTGGCCCATCGCTGTGTTAATTGTGTTTTCCATCGGTACGCCATTAACTACATATAATGGTTGGCTGGTTTGTGTTAAACTGGAAACACCACGTATAATAACACTTGTTGAAGCGCCAACACCACCCGGAGTTGGTGTTACATCCAAACCTGCTACTTTACCTTCAAGGCTGTTAGCAACGTTATCTTCGCGCGCTTGTGTAAGCTCACTTCCTTTTACCTCAGTAACAGAGTATCCAAGGGATCTGCGCTCTTTTTTGATACCTAAGGCGGTAACTACAACTTCGCTTAGTTGTTTTGAATCTTCATCCAATTCAACAAGGAGTTCAGCAGACGAAAGTACGGTTGCTTCTTTTTTAAGATAACCAATATATGTAAATACTAATACATCGTTGATATTGGCGGTAATAGCGAATCTACCATTCGCATCTGTTTGCACACCCGTATTAGTGCCTTTGATAACAACAGAAACGCCAATTAATGGCTGGCCGGTTGCATCGCGCACAAAACCTTTTAATGTGAAGCTTTCCTGATGGGTAAGCTTTAAGCCACCGGCAAATTGTGTATTTGCAGCGGTTGCGATGACCTTGCTATTTGCTTTTGAGTGGCTTGCAGCCCCCAATGCTAAGCAAGGTACTAGTAAGAGTAGAGGTAATATTTTTTTCATTTTGATTGAATTAGTTTAGTGTTAAAGTGTTGTTTGGTGATTAGAAT
>Ga0302300_1000110_pt1 | contig 76544 bp, 72 predicted proteins | sample III_Palsa_E1_1_FD_198756 | JGI IMG/M metagenome (GOLD analysis project Ga0302300, IMG submission 198756) | Peat permafrost microbial communities from Stordalen Mire near Abisko, Sweden - III_Palsa_E1_1 | ecosystem: Environmental > Terrestrial > Soil > Palsa > Peat permafrost | place: Sweden...
TACCTTTTAAATAACTATTTTTGTACATGCTTTTATAGCATTTGCTGCAACCCAAAAGTCAGCTAACCCCTGGGTCAATTTGGCCCGAAACAGGGTGGTCACTATCTCCATAATATACACTATTAACCGATGACTACAAGTCTTCTATCGCATCCAAACTATTGGCCGACGATGATTTATCATCTATAGATGCCGATGTTCAATCTGATGAGACCCAACAAAGTTATCGGATACTGGTATATTCTTTAAACCGTGAAACAGGAAATGGTCGAGCAAGGTTATATTTTGAAGAGGAAAATTTCTATAGAACAATACTTCATATTCATAGAGCAGACAACGAACTTTCCAACTCTGTTTTCACTAAAAGCTTAGATGAAGATAAGGTGGTAGAGGTAAAAGGTATAGCAACTAAGATAAATGGCATTTACACGAAACTGGATTGCTATCTGTAAGTAACCAACCAGAATTTAGTTTTTCGCAGGGACATAACAGGGACAAAATCGAAACTTTTACTTTGAAAGTTGGATAATTTTCCTTATATTTATAGTAGAAAACAAGACAAATAACTATAAATACAAGCATGGGAAATTCTGTAAACAGCGAAAAAACAAGTGTGGATAGTCCCTCCCTCTCCGCTGAGTAATTTTTAGAGAAAGTAGCGTCATTCGTGGCGTTCTAATTTAAAAAAAGCTGAAAGTTGCGCTGGGAGCGCGGAAACGAATTAAGTTCTGTTCCCTATCCCTCCGTATGATGAGATTGAATAAAAATCTTTAGAGGACTGCTCCACATTGACCAGTTTTTTTGTTTGAGATCTATATCTTATGCGCAGAGTTTGGATTGATGCAAAGTGTTCTAAATAGATCTCTAAACGTGAGGCCCTCTCTGAATGCCACGTTATAACAGCTTGTTGCTGATTTAATGAAAAATAATCCTCAAAACCTTTGTAAGATTAAGCGTATTGGATAACACAAGCAACTCCTGATTGATAAAAGATATCCAACTCAGGCAAAGAAATTGATTTCCTGTCGGGATCGCGGTCGCATATAGTTGAGATCCTCATCAATCAAACCATAGAATTTGCCCCAATAATACTATTAGGAGCCGATCCAATGGTCGTACCTATAAAAGCAATGCTTGATGCCATGTTCGGTATGTTTATACATGCCAACATCAACGTAAAAATGGGTAAACTAAAATATTTTCTCAACTCGCCTGAACTTCACTTATGGCACCATGCCAATTATCAGGAAGTTTTTCATGCTAATTTTTCTACCAAATTCTCAGTATGGGATCATTTGTTTAGCACGATATATGATCCTGGTTTCGCGCCGGGCAATGAGCCTGAAAACTGGGGATTGCCATATAATTTCCCACAAGATTTTTTTTACAACATGCGTTTTCAGTAAAGCGTTTTGAAGAAAAGAATTTATTAAAATATAAATGGTTCGAACGTTATTACAAATTACGTCCGGGTATTTTCAACAAATTAAGGAAGCTTCCACTTAAACAGTCTTCGGCTTTATACGGACGAATAAATTATATTTTTCAGTACAATAGAAATAATTATGAAAATACTTGCGTAGGACGAAAGATCAAAAAATAAGGACGTATTAATATAAAATGAATTTTAACAGAGCCCACTACTGTTCTGTTGATAACATTATTATTGCTAACAGATTGATAATTTAAGATTAACAATGGCTTAACCGCTTTAATGGTTCTTTGCAGCTGGTTAAAATCAGCATATATGAAGAAACTATTACTTTTATTCATCATCATTTTTTGTTCATTTTTTGATTATGCCGCCTATGCAGATAGCATAGTAAAAGGTGTAATATCCGACAAGGCAGGACAGCCGCTTGTTGGTGCTACTGTCAGCCTAAAAAATGAAACTACTGGCGTAAAAGTATACACTGGTGTCGGTCTGGATGGTTCTTACATTTTTAAGAATGTTAAGGAAGGTAAATATTCGCTTGAAGCAAAATATATTTCCTTTGAGTCGCAGGAAACACAATTTGGAGTTGATAAGCCGGTTGTAACTATCAATCTATCCCTTAGGGACAAAAACAATTCCCTTACAGAAGTAAGTGTTACAGGTAACACCAATCGCGGGTCTGACAAATCTGCCCAAAATGCCGAGCGTAATTCGCCCATAGTATTAAATACGGTTTCTGCCCGTACCATTGAAGCTTCTCCGGATATTACCATTGCTAATGTAACCCAACGTGTTTCGGGTGTATCTGTTGAACGCAGCAATAATGGTGAGGCCCAGTTCGCTATTATCCGCGGAATGGACCAGCGATATGAATATACACTGGTAAATGGCATTAAACTGCCAAGCCCCGACAATAAAACCCGTTATGTACCACTTGATATTTTTCCTGCCGATATTGTTGACCGTTTAGACATATCCAAATCATTAACGCCTGATATGGAAGGCGATGCTATTGCGGGTGGTATTAATATGGTACTTAAACAGGCACCCGATGATTTTACATTGAGTGTAAACCTGGGTACAGGTTTTGCAAATACCTTTTTCAGCGGCGATGGTTTTACCAAGTTTGACCACAGTGCAAGTTTAAGCGAATCGCCGAGGATATCAGGGAACGATAATGCCACCATTGCCGATTTCCCTAACAATCCTTTCCATACCAGCCAGATAAAAGCGCCACTGGGTACAATAGCCGGCATTACTGTTGGCGGTCGCAGCACAGATAAAAAATTTGGCGCAATAGCTACCTTGAGTTATCAAAACACTTATCGCCAAACCAACGGTTTATTCTTCAACTCTTCAACCAGTAGTTTAACCGGTTTGCCGCTGCTGAATGATGAAGAAGCACGTGTTTATAACATACAGCAAGAGCGTACAGCAATTGTTACCCAGTTTGATTATCGTTTTAATGCAAATAATAAGATTGATTTAAATGCGGATTACATCAACCTGACCCGAAACGAGTATCGTTTCACTTCAGATACCAGCTTGTCGGCCAGCCATACTAAATTTGGGCTTGGTACCATAGATAATGATTACCTGAGCTACCGCACCATACAGCAGATATATAACTTCGATCTGCATGGCACGCATAAACTGGGCGATCAGTGGAAGCTGGACTGGCACGTGGTTTATTCAAAAGCAACCGCTAATTCACCCGACCGCGCCGAATTAACTGTTGGTACCGCAGGTACTTTAAATTCGAGCGGGCAGGTGGTACAAGAGCAGCCATTCCTTCCTTCAAACCCCGATCCGGAAGAGCGCATTTTTGAAAAAAACTCGGATGACAATAAAAGCGCTTACCTGAACTTAACCTACTCACCTAAAATATTTGGTACCACGGTGGCTTTCACTGCCGGCGGTATGTACCGTGATAAAACACGTAACAGTCAATATGATGAATATGATCTGATCCAGAATCCCGCGGTATCAAGCGCGCAAAAGTTTGATGGTAATATAGATGATAACAGCCTTAGCGTTCAGAACCCGGATGGAGATGCCTCTAATGCACTTAACTATAACTTTACTGAAAAAATTGGTGCAGCTTATGGCATGTTCAACTTTACTGCCGGTAATCTTTCTGCTATTGGGGGTGTAAGGTATGAAAACACCAATCAAAGCTGGGTAAGCAATCTTGATCCGTCAACCATTGCAGGTCAAACAGGTTCTGTAACTTATTTTGATGTTTTACCAAGCCTAAACCTTAAATATAATTTTGATACTAAGCAGGACCTGCGCTTTTCTTATTACTCAGCCATTAGCCGGCCAAACTTTTATGAATTGATCCCGCATGTGGAAGGCGACCCTGATGCTGATTACCCGGAGTATGGTAATCCCTACCTGAAACGCACTACATCCAATAACCTTGACCTGCGCTATGAATTTTTTCCTGGTGCGCTTGATCAGTTCCTGGGAGGTGTATTTTACAAAAATATAAACAACCCGATCGAGTATGCCATATTACAAGGCCAGGCAGGACAAACAGCTATATTAGAACCTGAAAACTTTGGTACAGCCGTCAACTATGGTTTAGAACTGGATGCAACTAAATATTTGCGCAATTTTGGTATCAGGGTAAATTATACCTATACCAACTCAAGTATTACTACCACCAAAGAGCAAATTAATCCAACCAATGTAACCTTAAGCACGGTAAACCAAACTCGCCCGCTGCAGGATCAATCTAAAAATATCGGTAACCTGTCATTCCTTTATCGCGAAGCCAAAAGCGGTTTTGATGCACAAATTTCGGCTGTGTATACCGGTCCCCGTATCTATGCCGTATCGCCTTATTTAGATAATGATATCTGGCAAAAAGGTTTTGTAACACTTGATGTTTCGGCTGAGAAAAGGCTATTTAAAAAATTCTATGTATATGCTAAGGCAACCAACCTTACCAACACGCCCTTTGAATTGGAAATACGCAGGCCATACAATACACAGCCTGATGTATTAAGCTATCAAACCGTAGGGAAAAATTATTTTATCCGCAAGGATACTTATGAGCAATATTACATTTTAGGGTTAAGGTATAAATTGTAATTATTAATAAAATGAAAATGAAAAAGCACTTCAATATATTATTAGCAGCTGTAGTTGGCCTGATGCTGTTCAGCGCATGCCACAAAGCTGAGAACGCAAAAATTTCACCAAGGCTTGTAGTGGCAAGTAATCCTATCACATCAGATACACTTAGCGGGAGCGTAAATGGCACCTTATTAAGCGGCAAAACCTACTATTTTTCCAGTAACATTACTGTTAATGGCGGTGATACCTTGCAGATGCAGCCAGGCACAACACTAATTGCTTTGGGTAATGGCACAACCTGGCAAACCGCGCCCGAGATAATTGTTCACGGTACTTTTATTAGCTTAGGTACACAAGCCCAACCCAATTATATTACAGTAAGCAATGCGGCTGCACTGCATGCACAGGCAAATGCGCAAAACTACACCAACGTTTTTCAGGGTTGGTGGGGAGGTATATTTGCTGAGCCGGGCCCGGTAACAACTAAGGACCCTACCCCGGCTGGTGGTGACATGATCATTAAATGGACGCACCTTGAATTCGCCGGCGGCCCTTCTGGCCCGGGCGATGATGCCGCGGTTTATACGCCGCAAGGCAGCCCGCGCTGGACGATCTATTTCGCTAACATCAAGAAGAACTTCGTTTTGGAAGATTCATGGTTATTTGGCAGCAAGGACGATGCTATGCGTTTAGCCGGCGGCCATGTTAATATTATGCGGAATACCTACGAGTTGGATGGTGTGGCAGCAGGCGAGGCTTGCAACATCAAGAGTGGTACAGTAGGCGATGTAGCTTACAATATGGTGATCGGCGCTGCAACCAACGGATTTAAAATATCTGATGCCGGTACTACAGGCACACAGTGTAATATTAACTGCTATAACAACACTATTATAAACTGTGGTTTCAGGCAAAGCTCAACCAGTGGCCATGGTGGTTCAATTGATGTTGAAAAGGCTGCTAAAAGCAATGATTACAATAACCTGATCATTAATTGTGCGGTTGGTTTAAGGGTATTAAGCACAGCCGACGTTACCGACACTCATTACAATAACCAGCTTTTTTATGGTTATAATGCAGCGATTGTCAAAACATTCTATGCTACAGATGGAGTTGGTAAACAACAACCGGCAGATATTATATCAGCTACTCCACAGGCTAATAACCCGATGTTCTCATTATTTGATGTGAATGCCTACAATTATACCATGTACCCGGCCCCAACAGCAGCAAATAACCAAACGCCTTTAATTACAACGGTAAGTACTTCAAGTTTTCATATAACATCAACTTCACCGGCTTATGGAAAAGGTACAACAACAGCTTCCCCACCTTATAATAACGTAACAACAACCGGTGCTTATGCCCCTGTTGTCACTGCCCCAGGTGTGGACTTAGGTGCTTACCAAAGTAACGGTTCAGGTAATCAGCATTAAAATAAGTATTATTAATTTAATTTTATAACAGAGGCGCTTTATTTGCGCCTCTGTTTTTTTAAGGAAAGCTTAGCGCATGAAAAAAGCAATCATATTATTAAGTTTTGTATTGGCGATAAGAGGATCGGCATACGCTCAGGATTGTAATACAAATTACTTAGGTACAAAGACCCTTTATAAGTATAAGCAGCAAAAATATAGTGCTCCGCCTGCGGGTTATATGCCTGTTTTTATTAATCATATAAGCAGGCATGGTGCAAGGCATCTAACAAAAGAAGTGGAAAAATCATACGCTTACCAGCTGTTAATGCAGGCTGATAGCGCGAATGAATTAATGGTAAGGGGTAAGCAGCTAAAACAAATGGTAATTAGCCTGCAAAAAGTTGAGAAAGGTAATACCAAGTTTATATCAGCCGAAGGCAAAGATGAGTTGCATGGCATTGGCGAACGCATGATTTCAAATTATAGTAATGTGTTTAAAGGAAAAGTAAATCTTAATGTTGCCGTTACCAAAGAAGTGCGTACTGCCCAAAGTGCCAAAGCTTTTTTAGCCGGCTTAAACAGTAAACTAAAGGATACTGCTAATGCGACTTTTTATAATGATGATACCGACCTGCGCTTTTATGATTTGTCGCCTGCTTATAAAAAATATGCGGACAGTGTTAGCAATTCCAGGTTAATTGTATCGCTCAAAAAAGCTGATAATTTTAGTGGCTTAGTTGATTCTGTAATCAACCAGTTTTTTGAGCATGAGTTTTTGAGCAAGCTTGATCAGAATCAAAAAGAAAAATTTGTAAATGATATATTCGGATTCGAAACGATCATTTATTCTTTAAATGCTGAGATAAAACAGGCCGGGTTTACGCAGGATCAACTCAACTTTGTAAGCTTTTTTAGCTGCAATGAACTTGAAAAATTTGGCGAGGTAGATTCTGCGATCGAGAATTTAGAAAAAGGCGCAGGTACTGATAATAATGGTATACAGGTAAGGGTTTCCGTACCGCTATTGGTAGATTTTATTAACGCGACAGATGAATTTATAAAAAACGGTAAATACAATGCGCGATTAAGATTTGCCCACGCCGAAACTGTGGCTCCATTTGCGGCCCTGCTGCAGCTATCAACTGCTGATAAACCCGGGACAAATATTTCAGCAATACAGGCAAACTGGAAATCGGCAGAAATAATACCATTAAGCGCTAACATTCAATGGGTGTTCTATAAAAAGCAAGGTGTGCCGGATTATTTGGTTAAGATACTTTTTAATGAAAAAGAGGCACATATAGATGGGTTGGACAACAAACAATTTCCATATTACAAATGGGAGAATATCAGGTCATTATATCTTGCAAAGCTTAAATCACTTAATGTAAATTTGACTGATGATATGGTGGTTTACCTGACAAATATCAGGTAAACAATATATAATTGGAAGGAATAGCCGCAAAACACTATTCCTTTCATATGTATAAAATCCTTTAATATCCAACCAACTAATGGGCTTTGTCTAATACCTGCTTCAGCCGAATGGGCGTAATAATTTTTAATCTTAACCTATTACATTTACCGAATTGGAAATCAAGTAATTCTTTTAGTAAAATGCCTTTGTCTTAATCCTCGCTAAAGCTTGCGGCTATTCCGTCCGCTTACTATGCTAACACCTGCGCACGTTACAAATGCCCAACAACCTTAAGCACTCGTCGCAGACAAGGGCAAGAAACAGCACTCGTGTCTCTGCTGACAGGTAGCACTATATATGCTATACAGTTTTGCATTACAACTTTTAACGATGTACTTTTAAAATATAATGAACCTTTGTTTAAATGACCGGTATGATTACGGCTAAAATTTTATTACATGAAAAATAAAATAAAAAAAATCGGGGTTGGTTGCTTATTTGCAATCACGCTGATGTTGCTTAATATCAACTGTACCAACCTGAGTAACAGGCAATCTAATCAAAAAATCATTAAAGATTATTACGCCGCTTATGAGAAAAAAGATTGGAATATGTTGAAGTCCCTTCTTGCTGATGGATTTACTTTCACCAGCCCAAATGATAATCATATTGATTTAAAGACCTATAAGGAAAGGTGCTGGCCAAATGCCTACAACATCAAAAGGTTTGATATTGATAAGCTGATAGTTGATGGAGATGATGCCTTTGTAACCTATAATGGCTGGACTAATGATGGCAGAGTATTCCGGAACACGGAGTATTTTAAGTTTAAAGACGGTAAAATAATGGAGAATGCATGTTTCTTTGGCCCTGGTATAAGCTTCCCTAATAATAAGCAAAAATAACGGATATGCCGAAACATGCATTAGCAGGGAGTTTGCCATTCAGGGCCTCTTTTGGAACGTGTTTTGGTGTTCGGATCGCGATCCCGCTTCATTATTAATAACTTATAGAAGAATATAAACACGTAATAATTTGGTTACTACTTGTTTTCGGGCAAAATTGAGGATATATTTATAAAATGAGAAAGCCTTTGCTTGTTCTTCTGTTGCTCTCGTTCATAATAACGGCAAAAGCACAGCAGACCAATAAACCTACCGGTGACGTAGCCGGACAATCCCAAAACGCAAACCAGGAAACCGTACCCGAACCACCGGGAGGACTCGATGTGTTTATGAAATATGTGAAAAAGTATGCTAATCACCAGTATAACAACGATGAAGCGGGCAAGGTAACTGTAAGTTTCATTGTTGAAAAGAATGGCAGCTTAACAGATTACAAAATAGTACACTCGCTTAATACTGAAGCTGATGGTATAGCTATCCAGGCTTTAAAAGACTATACCCAAAAGTGGAAACCAGCAATGCAAAACGGGCAGCCTGTAAGGGTGCAATATACTATTTCGGTACCATTTGGCAGAGACTAGCTATACAGCAATAGAAAAGCCTGCAAATCTTTTTGATTTGCAGGCTTTTCTGTTTTAATGATATGGCTATGTTAGGCCAGCCTACAAAGCAACGGGTAATTGAATAGTAAATTGAGTAAATTCTCCCTCTTTACTGTCTGCAATAATATTACCCCCATGCCCTTTAACCACCATATCATAACTGAGTGATAGGCCCAAACCCGTGCCTTGTCCGGTGGGCTTGTAGTGAAAAACGGTTGCATTATCTTATCTTTTATCGCATCGGGAATACCAACGCTGTTACTGTCGTTGTAACTTGTATCAGCCCATGCATGTTTGTCGCCTTATAAATTTTCCATCCTTATTAAGCAAGTAGTCATTAGCCGGGATACGATCTTTATTAATGACAGTGTCTCAGCTGACCAATTTTAAAATTTGCTTTCTCACCTATAAGTATTTACATTTATTAGGAATATGCTATTCTGTCGATTATTAAACTGATTTTTAGCCTTTTAACCTTAAGTTTAAGAAACGAATTTTATGATTATGAAAAGAATTTATAGGACATATTATGCCCATAAATTAATTGATATAACCTAAAAGATGATGGTATGGATGATTCCTCAAAAGAAACTGCCAAAGAGCTAATTACATGGACTGAAATTCTTGACATAAGCGATGGTGTTCCAAGAAATTTTGATGTAAAAGACAGCAAACCAATATACGTTGAGAATAAAATAATTGAAGGAGATTTTTTGTATAGTGGCGGAACCGTTGCCCGGCAATTTCAAATTAAAAACTGTACGGTAAAAGGAGAGTTCCAATGTACTTATATAACTTTTTCAGAAATATTTTCAATCGAAAAAACCGTATTTGAAAAAAGTTTTGATATTCACGGATGTACATTTAGTACCGATTTTTCTGCTTGGGAAATGCAATCAACCGATGCAAACTTCGAATCAACCCGGATCAATGGGCAATTGACAGCTCAAAAAGCGGTATTCAAAGGTTCGGCTAATTTTGTAAATATTTCCATAGCTGGTTCAGCCTATTTCAATGAAAGCGAGTTTGAAAAAAAGCCTGATTTTGTATTATCTGTTTTTGGCAGGTTCACAAGTTTCGAAGGAGCAAACTTTAAAGAAGGTGCATCCTTTATCAGCAGTATATTTCAAGGGCATCTGTTTTTAAGTAATCAACTTGTTTCAGGCGAGGATCTTGATTTTACCTGGGCTTTTATAAGTGGGCTTTTGTCAATCAGTGACAGCACTTTTAAGAAGAATCTAACCTTGAAACAGGTTTCTATTGGAGGGATATTTCTTGCAGAGAATGTAGAATTTGGAAAAGAGTCAACACTCATTTTAGAGGATAGCCAACTAAGATCTGAAATAACTATCGTGAATTGCAGCTTTAAAAAAGATACTGATACCTGTATAAACGTAGCGAATGCAGAATTATTAGGTGGATTTAAGATGAAAGATTGCCATGAAATTAATGGCGAAGTAAGTTTTTATAATTCAAATATTCATAAACATTTTAAGATCGGTACGTATGCTGACAAGGATAAAACGGAGGAAAGTAGATTAATTTTTAATAAAATGGTGAACTTTAGTTCGCTGAGGGTAAATGGTATGTTCCAATGCGCGCATGCGGATTTCAAAATTTCATCGGACTTCTCTGACATGGTTATTAATGGTAATACCTATATTTATTCATGCGAGTTTCTACAAGAAATAAAGTTTAACAGAAGTGAGTTCTTAGGAATTTTTGGAACAAATTCGATTTTTGGAGCGCCTGTTTATTTTGAGGGAACAAAATTTAGAAAAGCTATTCGATTTTTGGATGGGTGTTATTTTAAAAACACGGCAGAGTTTTATTTTGCGCAATTTGATGACGAGGCAAATTTTGGAGGAGCCAGGATTGGGAAGAATTTAAGTTTGAGAAATGCTCGCTTTCATCATTCTCTTTCATTTGAGTCAATGGATATGCTTATTAATGGATCAGTATCCAATGGAAAATGGCTTGATTTGAATGGTTGTATTTATGGAACTTTGCTGCTTCCACAAAATTTCAAAACATTGGATGCCTTTATGGAGGCCTTGCCAGATAGCGACCGCTCAACCTGGGTATTTTTAGAAGCCTATCTGAGAAAAACAGGTAGAATAGAATATGCAAATAAAGTAAGGGTACATTGGAACTTACATGAAGGAAACAAATTAAGATTTTTTTCTTTGGGGTGGATACGGGATCGATCTTTTCGATACTTAACAAATTATGGGACAGCAATATGGATAATTGTTCTGATTGTGTTTGTTTTAATTTTAACCAATGATCTAATCACCATTATTTGGGAGAAAGAACCATGGCGGACATTGATCCATACTGCCTTAAAGGGATTAGCACTTGCCGGAGGCGGGCTTGCTACAGAGGCATTGCGCCGCAGAACCTGGCCGGAATAAAAAGTAAGACCCATTAGCATAGATTTGACTACAACAAACTGGGATCTGGCTACATCTGCTTTTTTGTTACTACGCAACTTTGTAGAAACAAATAATCAGAAAAATGAAAATCATAATAACAGGTTCGTTAGGACACATTAGTAAGCCGCTAACAGCAGAGTTAGTGCAAAAAGGGCATGAAGTTACTGTTATCAGCAGCAATCCCGAAAAACAAAAAGACATCGAGGCATTAGGTGCTACCTCGGCAATTGGCTCGATAGAAGATGTTGATTTTCTTAAAGCTACTTTCACCGGTGCAGACGTAGTTTATATCATGGAGCCGCCTGTAAGCTTTTTTGACCACAGCGTCGACATCATGGCGTATTACAGCCAGCTTGCGGACCACTATGCACAGGCAATCCAACAATCGGGGATAAAGCGGGTGGTTCATCTCAGCAGCATCGGTGCGCATACTGATAAAGGAAACGGTATGCTTGCTTTTCATTACAATGTTGAACAAATACTGAATCAACTGCCCGCCGACGTTGCTATTGCCTTTATGCGCCCTGTTGGTTTCTACTATAATTTGTTAAGTTTTATTCCTGCAATAAAAGCACAGGGGGCTATCGTATCAAACTATGGCGGAGATAATAAAGAGCCCTGGGTTTCTCCGTTCGATATTGCAGCTGCCATTGCAGAAGAAATTGAACAACCATTTAAAGGCAGAAAAATTCGTTACATAGCAAGTGATGAACTTTCGCCAAATGAAGTGGCAGGCATTTTAGGTGCCGTTATCGGAAAGCCGGATTTGAAATGGCTTGTCATTCCTGATGAACAACTGCTAAACGGTTTAACAGCCGCAGGAATGAATCCACATGCGGCCAGGGGTTTTGTTGAAATGAATGCAGGTAGGCGAAACGTATTGTATGAAGATTATTATCAAAACAAACCAACGTTGGGTAAAGTAAAGCTTACGGATTTCGCAAAGGAATTTGCTGCTGTATACAACCAAAAATAAGTATATTGTGATATGGCAAGCATAAAACTTCAACGCGTTAAAACAATAAGCGAATATCATAAGCTTATGGGGCTGCCTAAGCCGGAGCATCCGTTAATTAGCGTAATAAATTTTGAATCTATTAAGCAATTACCGTATGGTGAATCAGTAAATTTAGTATTTGATTTTTATTCGATCTCATTAAAACGTGATTTTAATGCCAGGTTTAAATATGGGCAGCAGGAATATGATTTTGATGAAGGCATTATGTTTTTTATATCGCCCGGCCAGGTTTTTGGAATTGAAATCGAAAAAGATTTAGCATTAAAACATACGGGGTGGATGTTACTGATCCATCCCGATTTTTTATGGAATACACCTTTAGCCAAAACCTTAAAGCAATACGAATATTTCGATTACTCGGTAAATGAGGCACTGTATCTTTCTGAAAAAGAAGAAACAACCATTACCAGCATAATGCAAAATATTGAGCAGGAATATCACTCAAACATTGATAAATTTAGCCAGGACATTATTATTGCCCAGATAGAATTGTTGCTCAATTATGCCGACCGGTTTTATCATCGCCAGTTTATAACCCGAAAAATTTCAAATCATATGATCCTGGATCGCCTGGAAAATGTGCTTGCGGAATATTTCAGGGGTGATACATTAGTTAAAAAAGGATTGCCGACCGTTCAATATATTGCCGACACACTAAATGTATCGCCAAGCTATTTAAGCGGATTACTTAAAATGCTTACGGGGCAGAGTACCCAATCACATATACATGATAAACTGATTGAAAAAGCAAAAGAAAAACTATCAACCACCGGGTTATCAGTAAGTGAAATTGCCTACGAATTAGGTTTTGAACACCCGCAATCGTTCAACAAGTTATTTAAGACAAAAACGAATCTTTCGCCTTTGGAATTCCGGCATTCTTTCAACTGAAAATAAGGTAACTTTACTTAAATTTAGTATATGGAAACTTCAGAAATCGCAATGCGACTTGTAGATCTTTGCCGCAAAAACGAGTTTGTACAGGCAGAAGAGGAACTTTACGCTGCAAATATTGTACATGTAGAGTTTGACGGAACAATCTTTAAAGGATTTGATGATGTTATGCAAAAGGAAGTGGACTTTTTGAAACAACTTAAATCGCCGCCGGTAACCCGGGTTTCGGAGCCGCTTGTGGCAGGAAATTATTTCACGGTCCGTTTACAAATGCAATGTGAGCATAACCAGCGCGGTAAAATTGATATGGACGAATTACTGGTTTATAAAGTTGCGGATGGTAAAATAGTTTACCTGGTTTGCTATGTTGGTTAAGCTATCCGATTTATAATTAAAAACAGTTTAAGCCTACCTGTTTATCTCAACCAAAAGTACCCAGGAGTCTGTCAATGCTTTTATAATTGAAATAGTAATGCCGGGTATTAACCAGTAGAAGCCATTGGCTGATCCTGATACTAAAAAGACTCCCGCCACCAGGTATGGAAGCAGGGCAAGTTGTGAAAAGATCAGATTTTGGAAATAATGACGTTTGTATTTTTTTACCGCCTCATTATGCATCAATATATCCATACGTGTAATGTTAACCCATACAATTATGCTGGAAGTTAAAGCTTCAACTCCCAGCATAAATATTGATTGTTGTGGTATTAAACAAAACGACGAAATGAGGAGGATGTAAGCCATTAATATAAGCGAGCCTAATGCCCGCGCGGGTAACTGCTTACTGGCTAATATTTTTTGCAGATTAAGCGAAAGCCCAATAAATATTAACCCGGTTAAGGTTGCCGACGCTTCAGCAATAGTTGTAAAATAGCTGTCCCATTGTATCATATTTGATCTTATGCTTTAACAAATTTAATTAATTTATAAAGCGAAAGGAAGTTTTACTTTGCTGAGTTAAAATCAAATACACGTGATATGGTGAAACCTATCCTATATTGGCCTTTTGAAAATTTCGACTCTGTATCATTTAAATAATTGATCTCATCAACAGCCCGGGCATTGGTAACGTTAATGGTAAATACGTGGCCGCCTGTTTCCATTTGTATACCAAAACCCAGTGGGTCGGAAAAATTAGAGTTGTTTTGCCTGAATGATGAGAAAGGGTGAGCATAGTCAACAATTAAACCCATGTGTTTTGATACTCTTAAAACGCCGGTAGCCGATAGGGACAAAAACTGCTGTTCATTTCCCGGCAGATCGGGCATTGGCTCATTGTCACGCACATAAGATGGCGCTACCTGCATGGAGAAAATAGACGAGAACTTGCGTGCAAAAATTGCCTGTGCAAAGTAAGACAGTCTATCGCTAAAAGTAGGGTAGGTAACAAAACCGTAAGGCCTTACACCACCCTCGCCAATTAAGGTTATTGCAATTGGCGAACCGCCATTGGTTTGCTGATGCAGCACGGCATATTTCAGTTCCAGGTCGGCAAGGCCGCCAATGGTGGTTCTGCCAATGTCAATATTAAAATTGTCAGAAACACCGTATTCAAATCCTATATAAACATCGGCTATATCATCAAGCCCATAATAAAGCTGGCCGCCGCCCTGTTTTCCGGCAAAATCGCCAAAACGGTGAATGATCAAAAAGTTTAGATTCTTCTTTTTGGTCATCTCTGTGCTTTGGGTTAAGATCAGCCTTGTAGCTTTAAAAATAACAACGTTCTCGCTTTTGTTATCGGTGCTGATAGAATCCAGTAAAGCATCGGTTGAATTCTCTTTCTTCTCGCTTTTTGATGTGTCGGGCTTTTGTGCAAATAGCGTGCTGCTTAGCACAAGCAGGGTCAATAAAGTAAAATACTTTTTCATGGGGATAATTATTGGGGTTGATTGATTTTGTAAGGGGTATAAGTAGCCGATACATTCATCTGTATGCTTTCGGCAATATTGTGAAACACCATTTGCGGTATGCTGATATGATGATCGACGCATTTGACCATAAACTCTGATGACATGCTGATCACCCCGCTTTTTATAATCAGCTTTCCGGGGATGGTCCTTTTTTGGGTAACCCCATGAACGGTGAGGTCGCCTATAACCGTGATAGGGTAGGTGCCGTCTTTGGTTACGTCTATAGTTTCCTGAATTTTTCCTTTAAAAGATGCCTTCGGAAACTTATCACTCTCCATATAATCGGAGTTAAAATGTTCCTGCATCAGCTCCTTTTCAAACTGAAAAGAATGGATAGTTACACTAAAATCCAACTCACCGGTGGAGGCATTGTAAACCGAAGCCGCCGTTGAGGTTGCTGCCTTAATGTCTTCAATAGGTGCGCTTGAATACAAGCTGATTTTGGCGTTTTTTGACACATAGATGTCCTGTCCCGCCTGGTTGATGCTCATCCAGGCAAGTAAAATAATACTGATATATTTCATTTTTCTAGGGTTTTGACGAACTCAGATTCCAGGTTAGCCCAACAGCTACTCCGGCGGTTTGCAGCTTCACCTGGCTGTATCCTATATCTGCCAGCGGCATTTTAAGATATGGCTCAACTGTTACACCTGCCTTCGAACTGATCTGCCGTTCATAGGTTGCATTAAGATTTAATATTTTAAAAAGATATTTATCGGGATTTGGTACAGTATAGTTTGTTGGCCCAGTGGTACCAGCGTTTGCATAGCTAAAGCTGTATGCTTCCTGCAGCATAAAGTATGATGATAAACCGGTACCCACCATAAACATATCCTTGTTTTTATGGTAAACCTGGTAGCCTACATTTAATGGTACATCAAGCATTTGGCAATTCGCTGTTACACTTGAAGGAGCCGTTTTAAATTGATAAGGAAAATGATATTGATCGTATCCGGCCACGTATGGCGTGTTTGAATAAAGCGTTCCTGTACTAAGCGTCAGTTTTCGTGATGCGCCTACCGCAAGCAATACACCTGCCTTGGTCCCAACTTTACTTTGTTGAAATGATCCGGTTCCATTAATGTCTTGCGCGCCTACAACGCTTACTATAAAGCGCGGTTTAAAGGCCGCTTGTGTTTTGGCGTTTAATTTATTGTCGGCAACTGAAGTACTTGCCAATAACTGATTCATCGCCAGTCTCGACTTTTCAGCTGGACTAAGTTGTGGTTGAATCACATTTGCATTTGTAGGGCCGGGTTTTTCTGCTGCGTGATTTTCTGCTGGATGATTATTAGTAGCAACTAAAGTTGTTGTTGAGGGCATTACTAAAGCCGGAGCAATCGGGAAACTGTTTTTAACTTTATTATTGTTTAGCGATGTGCTTGCTAACTGCGTATTATCGGGCTTAGTGATGGTAATTAAATTATTTGGCTGCTGAATTTTTATCCCATTGTTTACAACTGTTGTTGAACTCATAATTACCGGGGCCTTAATAACAGATGGTTTATTGTTAGCCAACAGATCGCGTTTAACAGAATCTTTGGCTTTGCCAAGTGTTGCCGCTGCCAATATTGAAGGATTTTTTTGGATGCTATCAACACTTGTTTTACCTTTATTTACTTTTGCCAGGTTGTTTGTTTCAGGCGGACTTACTTGCTTAATTGATGGTGCCTGCACCTGTTGGGTTTGTTCTGCTGTATCATTATTTGTTTTAATGGTTTTAGGCTGAATAGCAACTACCTGTGATTTCTTCTGGCCGGAATTAGTTTTACTCTGAAAAAGCCACCAGCCGAAAAATATTAGCAACAGGGCCGCAACGCCGCTTAATATGGGCAGCAAATAAACAATACCTTTTCTTTTTTTACGCTCATCAAGCATAGCCTCAAGCGCATCCCAGTCCTCCTCCCTGTACCCGGATTGATGGTCCGGATTTTCCAACTTCTTTTTGAAAAGATCGTCTAACTTTTTGTCCTTTTCGTTGCTCATCCTCTAATACCTCTATTTATAAATACACCTTGAATATTTATGGCGTTCAAAGCTATTATTGATATATAATCTGTACTGCCATTATACCGGGTGTTATCAGCAGAAATATCTGCCTGTAATATCATTTTTTTTAGTTTTTGTCTGGCCTTATGTAAATTCGATTTTGATGTTCCTGCATTAATATTCAGCATTTCAGCGATCTCCTCATGCGAATATCCTTCTATAGCAAAAAGATTAAACACCGTTCTGTAAGCTGGCGGAAGCTGTTGTACCATCATTAGCAGGTCGTTATAATGTAAATTTTTATCAACCATATCTCCGTCGCTTAAATTTTCGGCCTTCTCAAGGTCGTCAGTATAAGCCATCTTTAAATTGGCCCGGTAAAAATCAATTGAAACATTCATCATGATCTTACCCAGCCATGCTTTAAACGGCCGGGACATATCAAAGCGGTCAATATGTGTAAATACCTTAAAAAAGCCCTGATTCATAACCTCTGAAGCCTCATCGCGATTGTTGGCATAGCGCAGGCATATCCCCATGGCAAAGCCATAGAAAGCCTTATACAGCATTTTCTGGCATTTTCTATCCTGTTTTATACAGCCCCTGATCAGTTGATGTAACTCTTCTTCTCCCATATGGGTTATATCCTTAGCTTTAAATTATCATCTTATCTACCTACATCACGTTTATTGATAAATAAAGGTTGCCTGCCTGCATTAAAAAAGTATAAAAATTTTATAAGATACTTATTGTCAAATAATTGAATTGGTAATTGCTGATAGTGTAAAGGGTAGCAAATTTTATCGCAAAGGAAAACTACAAAAAATTTATTGCTTAAGGCAACCCTTTTTATAAAGCCTACGCTATTACAAGCAGATACACGGCTGTTTACGGCCAATAAATGATCAATATGGTTGCGGTTTCAATTGTTATAATTACCAGAAATGAGGCTGATATAATACCCGCCTGCATTGATAAAGCGAGGCTTATTACCGATGATATTATTATAATAGATAATAGTAACACCGATGATGAGCAAAACATTACGGCTATGCATGGCTGCCGGATCTTTAAGAAGCGATGGGATGGGTATGGTGCCAATAAGAACAAAGGAATTGAAGAAGCTAAATATAGCTGGATATTAAGCCTGGATACAGATGAAGTGCCCGACGATGAGTTGATCAGATCGCTTCATGAATTGGATTATAGTGATCCGGCTATGGTGTACGATATAAAATTCCGCTCCTATTTTGGCGAAAAGTTGATACGGTTTGGGAGCTGGGGCAGGGATCATCATATCCGTTTGTTTAACCGAAATTTAGTACGATGGCGCGAGACAGTGGTACATGAAACCTTAGCACTGCCGCAAAATGTGCAGGTAAAAAAGATTGAAGGAGGGATTCATCATTATTCGGTAAAGGATGCTTATGAATATGAAAGCAAAAGCAGCTATTATGCAAAACTGAGTGCTAAAAAATATTTTGACAGCGGTAAAAAAGCAAATAGGGTTAAACGCTATATGTCGCCGGTTTTCGGCTTTTTGAGGAACTATATTTTTTACCTTGGTTTTTTAGATGGCCGCCAGGGATGGGAAATAGCTAAAATTACGGTACGAAACACCCGGCGTAAATATCTTTTTTTAAGCCGGATGGAGGGCATCCAGCAGAAAAAGCAGGTATATAATGATAACTTTGTTATAGAATATTGATAATTAGCACCTTAGTATCTTTTCAATTCAACCTAAAATAATGCTGCACCATTGGGTGACAATAAATAATGCGAAAAACACTGATACAAAACCTTTCAGTAAATGCCATTCAGCTTATTGTTAACCAGCTATTTGGGCTCGGGATATTTTATGTTTTATCAACCGGGCTCGATAAAAGCAGTTTCGGGCATATAAACCTTGTTCTGGCTATTCTGATGGCCGTTTTTAATATCCTGTCATTTGGTATCGATCAGCTTATCGTAAAAAAAATTGCAGCAGGTGCCGATGCATCTGGTCTGCTTTCAATTTACTTGGCACACGTTTTAATTACGGGCCTTATTTTTTATGGTATTTTGTTTATTGGCCATTACTTTCTCCAATCGGTTAATCAAACCTATAGTTTATTATTATTGATAGGAATAGGCAAGCTGATGATCTTTTTTTCAACTCCTTTTAAACAGGTAGCTAACGGAATGGAACGGTTCAGGTTATTGGCTTATATGTCTGTTGGTTCTAACATTGTCCGTTGTTTCGGGCTTATCATACTTGCATTATTGCATCATTTGAGCCTATATACCGTTATCCCTGTATTTATTGGTGGTGATGTAATTGAATTTTTATCCTGCATTATATTGTTCAGAAACACAGCAAAAACTTCGGTAAAGATCAGGTGGAACCGTACCGCATACAGCCGTTTGCTTCGCGAATCGTTGCCGCAAACAGGGGTGGTTTTAATTACTTCGGCACTGGCCCGGTTCGATTGGATCTTTATCGGCGTTATGGTATCAGCCATAAAACTGGCCGAATACAGTTTTGCCTATAAAGTTTTTGAAATCGCTACTTTGCCACTCCTGGCAATTGCTCCGCTGCTTATTCCGCGTTTTACAAAACTGTTTCAGCAAATAGATTTTAAGGTTGATAATTTAAAAATACTGGTAAGGGTTGAGATGGTTATTGCCGCATTTATTGCCTTGTTGTTAAACGTATGCTGGAGCCCGGTTATAGATGGTATAACATCGGGTAAGTACGGGTTGATAAATTTTAAAACCATATTTATTTTATCATTATGCATGCCATTCTTGTACCTGAATAATTTTTTATGGACTGTATATTTTGCACAGGGGCGGCTGAAAATGATCCTGACATCTTTTGTGATCACCTTTTTGGTAAATGTGGTGCTTGACATTTTACTTATCCCATTTTTTAAGAATGAAGGTGCCGCATTTGCATTCTTATTATCGTGCGTTGTTCAAACTATTTATTATTTAAAGCAGAATACAGTTAATGAGTTCACTAACCTTTGGCAGCCTTTATTTTTTTGCACTTTATGTGCATTAATAGCTGGGATAGCTTCAAAAATTCTATTCTCCAATATTTGGCTAATAGCTGCTACTTCTGTTTTGTTTTACGTGATATTGCTGTTTTTCTCTGGGCAGATCAAATTTGCAGACCGCCATCGTGTGGTGCAATTATTTAGTTAAGAATAGCTTCTTCTGAGATGCTATTCAGATGCTGTATAAAAATTGTACTAATCTTTCATGGCCGTTGGCTTCAGCCAACGGAGCTAATGAACATTTTTTTGGCTTTAGCCCAACAATCTACTGCCGGATTATGGCGGTATTTTCGGCTAAAGCCGGTATGTTCATCACTAGTATTCGGTTGACTGAAGTCAACGGCAATGAATTTTTGTAGATAGTAAATTTCTTAATCTTTTTTAGACAGCGGCCCAGGCAACCCTTTCAATTTTCAAGCCGTAATCTCTTACAGAATCAGTTTTATAAAACTGATTTGAGAAAGCTATTAATTGATTAAAGATGATTTTGAGGATTGCCCGATTTAAGTTACGAAAGCTGCAAAATTATATAGATTGGAAACTGCTGCTGTTTTTATTGCTTTTTTTAAATGTTAAGCTGGCGGTAAAAATTCCGGCTATCATTATCATTTATTTACTGCAGTTCAATTTTAAGTTCGGGTTTAGCTTTAAAAATTCGAGACTGCCGCTTTTCTATCTTTTAATTATAGTCATCGCTTTTATTGATCTCTTTATTAGCCGGGCCTACATCAGCTCCAATTACCTGATGGTTTTTACGGTAGGGATAACGTTTTGGCTTTTATGCCTGTTGGCAGTTCACCAAATAAAACTATCGGTCGAAAACAACGATGTTGAGGTATTGCACAATACCATCCTGGTGTTTTTTATCATTAACGCCATTGTTTCCTTTGGCACCATCGGCTACATTATGCTCGATGCGCATTCTATTAATCCCTTCCGCTACCAGGGGCAATATCAAAAGTATTTTTTGGGTACCGGGGATTATATCAAAGGCATAACTTTCGATATTTCAACCACAAACGCAATTATCAATGCCTTTGGTGTTGTTTATTTCATGGCACGCAAAAAGCCGGTCATGGTACTGGTGTGTATGGCTGGTTTACTGCTTACGGCCAGTAATTTTATGAATATAGCTTTACTGATAGTGCTTGCCGGTTTATTCCTGTTTAAGAGCAGCAGAGATCAAAAGAGCATTATAGTTATTTGCTTTATGTTCCTGGTTGTTTTTATGGCGAAGGTATCTCCGCAAAACAATTCCTACGTTCATGAAACTGTTAAAAATATCATTAATCCGCCCCACCCGCCATTTAATAATGCCGTTACTGTTAATACGACTAATAACTCAAGCCCCGAAGCTTTAAAAAGAAAATTTGCGAAGCAATATTTGGATAGTATTAAGGCTATAAACAATCGGAATGCTGTAAATAAACAAGCTATAGTGGCCCTTCCGGTAAATCTGCCCAAAACTGATGCCGGCCGGTTTATTATTATTGGTGCCGATATTAATACGCCACCCTACCAAACCCCAACAGATACCCCAGCCGAACAACGGAAATTACTGGCATTTATTGATAAGCATAAAACAATGCTGCCCTTGTCGGGTCAGGATTCATTCAGGGTTCATTTGCCGGGTAAGGCTATTGGTTTAGTTCAAACCGTGGAATTTTTAAAGGCTCATCCCGCTAAAATAGCGACGGGCAGCGGGATGGGTAATTTCTCTTCCAAACTAGCATTTAAAGCTACCGGACTTGAATTTAGCGGTGGTTTCCCAGCAAGGTATACCTACATAAGCAACGATTTTCTTTTAAATCACCTGGATGTTTACTTGAACTTCTTTAGTAAAAGAAGGGAGCTCCACTCTTTAACCAATAGCCCATTTTCTGTTTATGACCAGTTACTGGCGGAATATGGATTAGTGGGTTTAACAGCATTTGTTATATTTTATTTAGGATTTTTTACCCGGCATATAAAACGCCTTACCTACGGCGTGCCGTTACTTATACTCATGCTTGCAGCCTTTTTTATTGATTACTGGTTTGAGCAATTATCTGTGATCGTATTTTTTGAGCTGCTTTTATTGCTCAACATTAAAGAAACTACCTACCCTAAACCTTTGAATTATGAGCATCAGTAATCCAAAGGTAACGGTTTTAATGCCTGCCTATAATGCGGAGAAATACATCGCCGAAGCTATTGCATCGGTACTGGAACAGTCGTTTGCTGATTTTGAGCTTTTGATAATTAACGATGGCTCTACAGATGATACAGAAAGTATAATTCGCTCATTCGCCGATCCTCGGGTGGTGCTTATCAGTCAGCATAATAAAGGGGTGTCATCAGCCTTAAACTTAGGTTTAACTCATGCCCGCGCGCCTTACATTGCCCGCTTTGATGCCGATGACATATGCCACCGCAACAGGCTGAAAATTCAGTACGAGTTTATAAATGCGTACCCGGAATACAGTATAGTTGGGTCGGCGGCTGATTATGTTGATGCCGAGGGCCATTATATTTTTACGCATCATCCTGTTGCGCATTTGAACGAGGAGATCCATCAATTAAAATATTCGGTATGCCCGTTCATCCACTCCAGTGTAATTTATAAAAAAGAGGTAATTATAAATAACGGAGGTTACAATGAACATGCCTATACCTATGAAGACCACTTTTTATGGGTGAACATATTGGCGAGGGAAAAAGCCTGTAACCTTTCACGGGCATTGATAAAAGTAAGGCTTAACCCCGAGTCGATCACTATAGATGAAAAGTGGCATTCGCGTAAATTCCTGTCCATAAAATATTCTACCCTACGAAACCGGACAATCACCGCAGCCGAGGGGGATAGGCTATACCAGATCAGCGGGAAAAATCATTCCCAACGAATAAAAGAAGGTGCCTATTATGCTTTATGTGCTAAAAAATTTCTGGTCAATAATTACCAGCCCGAAAAGGCAAGATCAAATATGATCAGAGCCATTAGCCTGCATCCGCTGCGCTTAGATAACTATTTGATATACACCTTAAGCTATTTGCCCGAAAGGTTCATTCTATGGCTTCATAATATAATAAAATGATGAGGGTAGCCTTTATAACACGATCAACTTTATATAGTGTGCCTGGCGGCGACACGGTACAAATTGTTCAAACTGCACAGCAGCTTACCAGCATGGGCGTTGAGGCCAACGTTTTATTATCAAATGAACGGATAGATTATGAGCGCTATAACCTTTTGCATTTTTTTAATATAACAAGGCCAGCTGATATTCTTTACCATAGCAAAAAGGCAGGAAAGCCTTTTGTGGTTTCAACTATCCTTTGTAATTACAGTGAGTATGATAAGCATCACCGTAAGGGAATAGGCGCACTGTTCAGTTATCTGCCCCCCGATAGTATAGAGTATTTAAAAACAATAGCGCGGTGGTTGTTAGGTAAGGATCATCTATCCAGCATTAATTATACCTGGAAAGGACAGCGGAAAAGTATTATTGAAATACTGCATCGTGCTACCATGATCCTGCCTAATTCCGAATCGGAATACAGAAGGGTTGGGCAAAATTATTTAAGTAAGGTTAATAATATGGTAGTACCCAATGGTATTAATCCCAGCTTGTTTCACCGCAGCAATTCTATTAAAAAAGAGGATAAGCTGGTGCTTTGTGTGGCAAGGATTGAAGGAATTAAGAACCAGATAAACCTGATCAAAGCCTTAAATAATACTACTTATAAATTATTGATTATTGGTGCTTGTTCACCAAATCAGATTGATTATTATAATGAATGCCGCAGTATAGCGGCAGACAATATCAGCTTTATAAATCATATACCGCAAAATGAGCTGGTTGCATACTATGAGCGGGCCAAAGTGCACGTATTGCCCAGCTGGTTTGAAACTACCGGACTAAGTTCAATAGAGGCAGCGGCGATGGGCTGCAACATTGTGATCACCGATAAGGGCGACACCAGGGAATATTTTGAAAATGATGCCTATTACTGTGATCCGGCAAATCCTGAAAGTATTCTCGATGCCATTAATAGGGCAAGCATAGCGCCATTTAATGAACAGTTGAGGGAAAAGATACTGGCAAAATACACCTGGAAACAGGCAGCCATACAAACATTAAAAGCATACCAAATAGCAGCCATAGCATGAAATTAAGAATAGCAATTTTAGGAACGCGGGGTATCCCTAACCATTATGGTGGTTTTGAACATATATCAGAATACGTATCTGAGGGATTGGTGAAACGTGGGCATTCGGTTACGGTTTATAACTCCCATAATCACCCTTATGCTGAAAAACATTGGAATGGCGTAGAGATAGTGCATTGTTTTGACCCTGAATATTTAATTGGCGCAGCCGGGCAATTTGTATATGACCTTAATTGCCTGCTCGATGCACGGAAAAGGAAGTTTGATGTGGTTTTAATAATGGGGTATACCAGCAGCTCGGTATGGGGTAAGCTGTATCCACAAAAAAGCACCATTATTACCAATATGGACGGGTTGGAATGGAAGCGATCAAAATACTCGCCAACGGTACAAAAATTCTTAAAATATGCTGAAAAACTTGCCGTAAAATACAGTCAGTTCTATGTTTCCGATTCATTGGTCATTAAATCATACCTAGGCGAAAAATATAATATCAACAGTAAATATATCCCTTATGGTGCCGACCTGTTTTCAGAAGAAGAGCGAGAGCAGGTAGACAGTAGTGAAGCCCTAAAAGAAAGCTATTTTTTGCTGATGGCAAGAATGGAGCCTGAGAATAATATAGAAACTATTTTAGAGGGCTTTAATAACAGCAGTTCGCACCGAAAATTTAAAGTTTTGGGGGATACAAGTAACCGGTTCGGAAAATTCATCACCCATAAGTTTAAAAACGATGACCGGATCGAGTTTAAAGGGTCAATTTTTGACACGGCTAAAGTTCGGTCATTACAAAATAATTCATACCTGTATTTTCATGGGCATAGTGTGGGTGGTACCAACCCATCATTATTAGAAGCTATGGCCAGCGAAGCGCTGATTGCGGCTCATAATAACCCTTTCAATAAATCAGTATTGCATGCAGATGCCTTCTATTTTTCGGATGCAAAAGAGGTTAGGAACATTGTTGAAACAGTACAGCGAAAAGAACCCGAAAAAGCTATGGTGAGCAATAACCTGCATAAAATAAAATATCAGTTTAACTGGGAGAAAATTATTGATGAGTACGAACATTATATTTTAGAGAGCCATTATAAGCTAAATCATGGGCAACTTGTTTAAAATAAATGATAGCCTGGCTAACAAGATAAGCTATTACCATTTAATGCTTTTAATGGCCAGCTTACCGTTCGACAGGTTTTACAGCCATCTTATCCTGATCAGCTATGCTATACATACGCTTATCCATTTAAAACGCAACGCTATCAAGCCGGTATTTAAACTAAGGAAAGTCGCACTGCAATCTGTATTTTTCATAACGCTGTTAAGCACCATTTACAGCATCAACCCGCAAGAGGGAATTAGCGAATGGGGTAAACAGATAGTTATTCTTCTTTTTCCTTTGGTTTTTTGCCTTAATCCGCTGGATATTGGAAAGTATCGCTCCCAGTTATTGTTGGCGTTTGCCTTGGTTTGTACGGTTACAGTTGTTTATCTGTATGCCGATGCTTTTATCACTATCAGGCATTATCAATTGCCTTTTTTAGCTATTGTTTCGGCTGCATTTATCAACCATAATTTTGCCGAACCTATTGATATGCATGCTACATTTTTTTCAATGCAACTTGCTATTGCACTGGTTTATATGCTGACTGTTTTGCTGAAAGAGAGGGCAGTTTACAAAAAACTATTCTACTTATTATGCAGTGTTATTTTAACTGCCGGATTAATTCAGCTTTGTTCAAAGTCTGTTTTAATAGCGCTGCTTATTGTTATAAACATTGGGTTGCCTTGTTTTCTTTTTCAAGGTGTAAAGCGATGGAGAGCTATATTAATTTCAGGTTCTTTTTCTTTTGTGCTCATTGCTGGTGTTTTGTACTCCGGAACTTTTAGGGAGCGGTTTTTGAATGAACTGAAGCTTGACATGGCAAAAGCATCAGCTACTGAAACCTTTGACGGGCGTTTAGCAAGATGGAAGGTTGTTGCCGGATTGATCGATAAAGCCCCGGTCATTGGTTATGGTGCGGGCTCAGAGATCGGCCTTTTGCAGGATGGATTTTATAATCACAAGCTTTATAATTCATATTTAAACAAACTGAATGCCCATAATCAATATCTCAGTTTTCTGCTAAAATCAGGGATTATAGGCTTGTTGTTCTACATCTGTACGTTGGCTTTTGGATTCAATATTTCCTTTAAACAAAAGGACCTGCTTTTTTTTACTTTTATGCTGCTGATTGCTCTTGTTTCCGTGTCAGAAAATATATTGGATGTGGATAAGGGCATATTTTTCTATGCCCTTTTTTATTCATTCTTCGCTTTTTCGCATGAAACATTAGAGGCAACCTCAACTATAAAACAGCCTGTTATAAGTCCCCAATTTTTTAAAATAGAAAAGCATAGAGCAGCCGTGCGGTTGTTAGAATAAAATGCTGTTAATTAACGTGTTGATCGCCATAAATATTTCTTTCTGCTGGCAACCAAATAGCTAATCGCATCGTCATAATTATAGAGACTCGGTATAAATTATCTCCAGATAAATGCAAAACAGATCATACCTTTTAATAAACAAGAACTTGTCAGAAATTAAAGAAAATATATTAGCTACGCTCGCGTATTTCGATATGTTTAATTACCCTTTAACGCGGGCCGAGGTATACCTGTTTTTGCAGAGCAAGCACAATTATGAATTATTTGATGGGGCATTAAAAACCCTTGTTAACAGCAGCACCATTCATCAGTTTGATAAGTTTTATACGTTAAGTAGTGACCATTACATAGTTGTAAGAAGAATAGAAGGCAATCAAAAGGCCGCTGCACTTATAAAAATTGCTGAACGAGTGGGTAGCTTATTGATTCGGTTTCCGTATGTGCGCGGGATAGCTATTTCGGGTTCATTATCAAAGAATTTTGCAGATGCCGATTCGGATGTTGACCTGTTTATTATAACCGAAAAGAACCGCTTATGGATAGCCCGTACCATTATGCATTGCTTTAAAAAATTAACATTTTTGGTTAATAAAGAACATCTGTTTTGTATGAACTATTATATTGATATGCAACAGCTGGAAATTGCGGAAAAGAACATTTACACTGCAATAGAAGTAGGCACATTAATACCATTGCAAGGCGATATAATATTTGAAAAGTTTTACGCCGCCAATACCTGGACAAGGCAATTCCTACCCAATAAGAACATGCGTATAGCATCAGCCAAACCAGTAAAAACCGCATTTTTTAAAATGTTATTTGAAGGCATTTTAGGGGTTTTGCCAGGCAATGCAATTGATAATATGCTGATGAAAATAACAGCCAGCAGGTGGCTGAAAAAAACTGTATTAAATAGGCTAAATAGCCATGGAATAGTTTTGGGCTTATTGACTGGTAAACATTATGCAAAACCCGACCCGGTAAATTTCCAGAGTAAATTGCTTTCAAAATATGAGCAAAAGGTTTCTCAGCTTTTAAGTGAGTATGAGAATAACTTGGCGCATTAGGCTTTAATGTGCAGATATGCGGATGTGCAAGTGTGCAGATATGAAGATTTATAGAAAGAGTAAGCATTTGCATATCTGCACATCCACGCATTTGCATATCCGCCCTATTTCTTACGAAGCGATATTATATAATAATCGCCAATGTATTTCCAGGGCCAGCGCGATTTCAGCTTATCCTCTTTCAACTTCAAAAACTGGTAAGCAAATGGATGTTTCTCAGCAAAACCTTCAATGTAGGAAGGCGGAACAATGGTACACAAACCTTCAATACTTAATAAGTTGAATTGTTCTTTAAGGCTGTTTACAATAAACGAAGGATTGTAATACCAGCACTTAAAATAGGTACCCTCAATGTGTGCTTTACTGCCGTTGCTGCTAAAAAATCTTCTGAAAGCGGTACGGAATTTTCCTTTAAATATCAGTAAGAACTCCCAAAGGCTAAATTTTGGTAATATAACCAGGGTAATGGTTCCGCCCGGTTTTAATAGGTTGTTAAATGAAGCCAGCACCTTGCCCAATTCATCGGTACAATTTAACCCGGCAAAATTGGAGAAGATATGATCATAAGGCCCTTTGTTTTTTAGTTGATGCAGCATAGTGTAAGAGCATAATTCATTGCTTATCCTGCTTTGCAAGCCGTTCATTTCTACTTTTCGTTTTAACTCCTGCTGCATCCCGGTTGATATATCGGTAGCATGTACCCTGTGCCCTTTTTGGGCAAAGAACAGGGCATCTTCGCCCGTGCCACTGTTGAGTTCCAGGATAAAACTGTTTGGCGCTAAGTATTGCAATACATGGTCGCGCACCCGTACCCTTTTATAATTTACTATAGTATTGCCTGAATATAACTGATCAAAAATGACTGATTGCGTGGTGAACGCCGCCTCGGCAAGCTGTTCATTACTAGTTGCTGCAATAGGTTTCATTATTGCAAGCCCTCCAGTTGCCTTAGTTTAAACCCTTCGATAAACGTTGCCGGGGCATGGTAAAAAACAGACAATGCTTTCCTTAAGCTTTTACTGTTGGTATGAAGCGGGCTTTGAAAAAGCTTAACCAGGCTATTTTTAGCGAGGTGCTTATGATAGTTTTGATGCACGTAGCGATGCAATTGTTTGTAGTACGATGGCGGAAAGGTGTTGTGAAACATCAGCGCCATTTCATTGGAATCGGTCCAGTTGGTTTTTTTCTTCAGGTCGGCCTTTACCCTTTCATAAAACAATGTTCCCGGAAGCGGATATGAAACGGAGATGCCAATTTCAAAAGGCAGCAAGTTGTTGATCATATCAATGGTTAGCTGTATATCCTCCTTTAATTCGCCCGGGTATCCGAATTGGATAAAAAAGCAAGGTTTTATTCCTGCCTCTTTCATCAACAGAGTAGCTTCACCGATCTGTTCAACACTAATGCCTTTATCCATCGCATCCAGTATTTTTTGCGAACCACTTTCAGCACCTATCCAAACATTTTCACAGCCAGCCGAAGCCAATGCTTTTACAGTATCAGCATGGGTCAGCAGATCAGCCCTTGATTGGATTTTGAATCGGATGCTGATGTTTTCTTTTTGTATAAGTTGTGCAAGTTCAATTGCCCAGCCAGGTTTTAATCCAAAAATATCATCACAAAACCAAATGTGATCTATCTGGTATAATTCTTTAAGAAGCTTTATTTCAGCAACCACATTTTCAGGGCTTCGCGAATTGTAACGGTTGCCATATATCGGCTTTGCGCACCAGTTACATTTAAAAGGGCAACCGCGGGTTGTACTCATGTTTAACGAAAAGTATCCCGCGCTTTTTAGCCATGTTTGTTTGTACTGGTCCATGTTAACCAAATCCCAGGCGGGCAGGGGCAAACTGTCCAGGTCTTTTAATACCGGGCGACCAGGAGTTTTAACGGCTTTCCCATTTTCAATATAAGCCAAGCCTTGTATAGCCGAATATTCTTTACCGCCGTTTTTAATATGATTGGTCAATTCCAATAAAGTGTGCTCAGCTTCGCCAATAATTACAAAATCGGCACCTTCTTTAAGGTATTCCTCGTAACGGTCGGTTGAATCAGAACTGGAAACAATAACGGTACATCCCTCAGCTTTTGCTATTTTACTCATGCTAAAAGCTGCTTCGCGCATATTGGTGAGGCACATTTTGGTGAGATAGTTAAACCCATCATCACAGATCACAAAAAAGTTGGGTTTGTTTTTTTCAATGGCTGCTATAACCTCTTCGGGGTCGCTTATAAACATGGTGTCAAACAGCGAAACTTTGTAATTACTCTCCCGCATTAGAGCCGCCGCATACAAGGTGCCCAATGGCGGATAAGGCTGTGCTAACTGCCATTGCTTAGGATCGAAGCGTAGAAAATAAGAATGGGTGAAGAGGATGTTTTTCATGTTACGCTATTTTTGCAAAAGGCGATAAGTTTAATGAGCAAACACATTTTACACAGGTTGCATTAACGCTCATGGTTCGGTTTAATGATCTTCTGAAGTTGATAGCTGCATCGCTGTTTAAAATGTTGGTCAATGATGTATCCCTGATATTGCCTATCACATCATGAAAAAAGCAAGGGCGAACACTGCCGTCGGCCTCTACAACAGTTGATACCCAGGGCGCGTTGCATTTTTTAAAAGGAAAGGAGTTTAAACCATAAAATGCAGCATAGTAATAATAGATCTGCCTGAGTTTTTCAGGTGATTCTGCAATAAACCCGGATGTAAAATCATCTTCGTTATTAATTACCCGGCTGATGATTTCCATTAATTCAGGTAATTCTTTTTTAGTTAATAATATCTCATGCTGTTTGGGTTCTTCCCAGGCCATTTGGCGGTTAAAGGCATGGCTGCTTACATCCGCAGGTAAAAAACTCACCTGGTTAATCCCCATATTTTTCGCTTCATTAATAATTGATTCCCAGTTCCTGAAATTCAAGCGGTGGATCACCGTACGGGCAGTTATCCTGTAGTCCGGGTTTAATGATTTGATATGCTGTACGCCATCCTTTAGCTTATTAAACACGCCAGGAACATTGCGGATAGCATCATGCAAAGGCTCATCGCCATCCAGCGAAACAATTATTTCATCAACCCATTTAAGCAGTTGTTCGGCATTTCTTTTAACTGAGATGCCGGTGGTGAGCAACGTTATGCTAATGTTTTCTTTTTTCAGGATCTCGCATAGCTTAAAAAAATTAGTGTTAAGCAAAGCCTCGCCTCCCGACATGGCCACTTGCTGTGTTCCAAGTTTTTTTAATGAAATGATCAAGCCTTCAACATCCTGCTCAGTTAGCTGCTTCAGGTTTTTATTGTCTTTCCATATATCACACATTACGCAGCGACAATTGCAGGCGCTGTGCGGCATTAATATAACCACAGGCAAAGCAGAGATCTTGTGCGTTTGCAAAGTCCTGTATCGCTTGAAAGTGTTGTATAAAGCAGGTATGGGCATGACTATTAATTAAAATCCCTGGGTTTCAGGCTGGCGGTATCGCCAGATCTTTTGCAGTAGCTTTATTTCATAGGGGTAATAATATAGATTTACTCTATATCGTAAACCCGCTATAATTTGTATTGCTTTTCGTTTTAAATTACTTAGGCGGATGTCGGTCACGGTAGGGTAAACGCCATTTAGCACGGTTTCAAAATTCCTGATCTTATCTATCATGTCAGCCGTTAGCCAGGGCGTTAAGGGGTTTTTCCGCAGGTCAAAACTTTCCCAGGCAGGACTTATCCAATCCTCAAGGGTCTGCGGAAATTTAAAGCCGCTGGCCAGCACTTGTTTGTACATTTCTGATCCTTCGGTTGGGACCGGACTATAGGTATAAATAATAATTTCTGTCCGCGGGTTAACGTGTTTTACTTTTTTGATAAAGTCGATCTCGAAATCAATATATGCCTGTACTTTTTCAGGCGTAGGAGCAGGTGTTCCCAATACGAATGAATATTCAGGAATAATGTCGAACTTTTTCAGCCGTTCAGCAAATTCAATTATCTGGTTACCGGTTTGGGTACCACCTTTATCCATCTGTGCTAAAACCTCGTTATTACCACTTTCGGCGCCAAAAAATATGATCTTGCAGCCGGCTTCGCGAATGGCAGCTAACGATGAGTCTTTAAATTTACTCATCGTATCAATGCGTGCCATCCCCCACCAGGTCATGTTTTCATCTTTTATCAGCCTCGAAAATTCAACTGCTCTTTTTTCTGATACAAAGAAATTATTGTCGTGAAACTCAATTGCATCAGCACCCCATTTATCCTTTATGTATTTTACATCCTCATAAACTTTTTGTGCTGATTTACCTTTCCATCGTGCCTCATAAATAGGCACCACTGCGCAAAACGAACAAGTGAACGGGCAGCCAATACTTGAATGATAAGCCAATGTTTTTTCGCCCAGATAAGTTTTGCCTAAAAATTTAGGGATAGGGTAAAATTCATTCAGTTTATCATAAGGTAAAGGTGGCAGTGAATCCTGGTCGAGCAGGTCTTCTTTACCATTTTTAATAATTTTACCATCAACGGCTTTATAGATCAGATTTTTTATAAACTCAAACGGCTGCCCGCTTTCCAACGCATCAACCAAATTAGGAAAAGCATTATCGCCGGGCCCATTGATAATAAAATCAACATAGCCCGAATATAATACCGCGTTGGGCTGGTTTGACGGAAAATAGCCACCCCATATCATAGTTGTGTAGGGATATTTTTCTTTGATAGCTTTTGCCGCCAGTATAGCCTGCCTTAGTTGCGGGCCAGGCATTACGGTAAACCCAAGGTATTTATATTCACCTGTGTTTAAATAACTCTCGATCTTCTTAATAGGGTCAGCTTCGCAATTACCATCAACAATGGCCCAGTCATACTTTCCATTAACCGACGCGGCTATATTTAGGATTGAATTAGGTATGCGATACTTATTAACGGCACTTTTAGGATTAAACAACAGGATCTTATTCATCGTTTTTATACATCATCATTAATAAGTCAGGGGCCCCGCAATACCAATGGATTTGATCCATTGGTACGTTACTAACGGGGCAACAACAATAATAAACCTCACAATTAAACACTATAATAAATACGCCCCGCAAAATGTGATGGTTGCCTGCCCGGGTAAATAAAGTAAGGGGCAACCTTTTGAAGTTATGCGCCGTACTTTCTTGTAGGCCGGGTGAGTTAAAACGCGATTTGCTAATTAAGAAGCAACACTAAACTAGATAACCTTGATCAACACTTTAAGAAATTACGTTAAGCGGCATATTTTGCCCACAACCATACAGAATAAAGACGTGGTTGAAGCCTATGATATATGGGCCGAAAACTATGACTCGCAGCCCGGTAACCTGATGCTTGACCTGGATGAATTGCTGTTTGCTAAACTCCTGAACAATGTAGAATTGAAAAACAAAAACGTTGCCGATATTGGCTGTGGCACAGGCAGGCATTGGGCCAAAATTTTTGCTCAAAACCCAGCAAGTTTAACCGGATTTGATGTTTCTGCCGGGATGCTTGCAAAGCTCAATGAAAAATTTCCTGCTGCCCGAACGCATGCCATTACTGATAACCGGTTTTCCTGGGTTAGCGATCATAGGTTTGACGTGATCTTATCTACACTTACCGTTGCCCATATTGAGGATATTGAAGAAGCTTTACAAGCCTGGTGCAGGATGGCGACAAAAAGAGCAGATATAATTATTACTGATTTTCACCCCGATGCACTGGCATTTGGCGGCAAACGCACCTTTAAACATAAAAACAAGCATATAGCGGTTCAAAATTTTGTGCATACAACCGATGCCATCAAAAAAGTCTTGTTAAAAAACGGGTTTCATTCGGTTGCCGAAAAGGAAATACAGGTTGATGAATTGGTAAAGCATTATTACGAGAGCAAGGATGCGCTGCATGTGTACGAAAAATTCAAAGGCTTCCCGATAATTTATGGGATACATTTCGGGAGGAGATAAATTGATACTTAGCAGTGTAAACATGGTCGACAGCGACAGGCCCATTAATGTGCAGGTTAACGATGGGAAAATAATCGATGTATCATTTTCTCGCATCAAAGCTGCCGATCCTTTACATCTTCGTTTTGATCAGGCTATCATTTTCCCTGGATTGATCAATTCGCACGATCACTTGGATTTTAATTTATTTCCACAATTAGGAAACAAGATTTACAGTAATTATACAGAATGGGGTAAGAATATCCATGAAAATTATAAGAAGGAAATTGCCGAAGTATTAGAAATTCCGATTGCATTACGTGCGGAATGGGGTATTTATAAAAACCTGTTGTGCGGGGTTACTACGGTTATAAATCACGGTGAAAAGCTCGCAACCGATAACGATCTTATAAACGTATTTGAAGAAACACAATGCTTGCATTCTGTAGGCTTTGAACGGAGGTGGAAGATGAAATTAAATAATCCGTTTAAAAGAAAACTTCCGGTAAATGTACACGTAGGCGAAGGCGATGATTGGTTAGCATACAATGAGATCGATCGGTTGACGCGCTGGAATCTTTTCAAAAAAAAGCTTGTTGGCGTACATGCCGTAGCAATGACGGAAAAGCAAGCGAAAAAGTTTAATGCTATAGTTTGGTGCCCGGAGTCAAACTATTTTTTGCTGAATAAAACCGCACAGGTATTTAACTTAAAAAAGCATGCCACCATTCTTTTCGGCACCGATTCAACTTTAACCAGTAACTGGGATATTTGGAACCACTTAAAATTGGCACGTAAAACCCGCCTGTTAAGTGATACAAGCTTGTACTATGCGTTAACTGAAAACGCGGCACAAACCTGGCTGTTAAACAGCGGGAAAATAGCACCCGGCAAAGATGCTGACCTGGTTATAGCCAAAGCAAAAACAGACATGATAAACGTTGATGATTTTTATTCATTAACCCCGGCAGATCTGTTGTTGGTGATACATAAAGGGCAGATCAGGTTATTTGATGAGACTTTGCTTGCACAACTCAAGGAACTGAATAAAGCGAACTTCAGCAAGATTTGTGTTGATGGGGTAACTAAATATGTACAGGGTGATCTGCCGGGCTTAATAGCCAATATAAGAAAATATCATCCGAAGGCTAATTTTCCGGCAAGCATAACTATACCTGGGTAATCTATGGAAATAATAAAAAAAACAGGGTCAAAATTAAGGCGTGAAAGTAAATACCTGTTCAGGGATATTGGCTATAGATCAGGTTTGTATGAAAGATTTTACCGTTCAGCGCGTGGTAGCCGGATAGTGATCTATCATGGTATCTGCAAAGACGATCATACCCGGTTCAATCCCATTTTTTTAAAGTTAAAAACGTTTGAAAAACATTTGAAGTTTTATAAAAAGCACTTTAATGTTGTTTCACTTGATGATTATTTTGAGCAAAAATTTAGCTGCGAAAAATTTAACATCTGTCTCACTTTTGATGATGGCTTCGAAAATAATTACAAATATGTATTGCCACTGCTAGAGCAATATCAATTACCGGCTACGTTTTTTATTACAGCCATACGGGATGCAGGTTATAACATTTTATGGAACGATTTTTTAGGAATCGTGAGCAGATACGGCCCCGACAGGATAGTTTTTAAGAATGAACTGTACCAAAAAGGGCTGCACAACAAATATATATCAACTGAAAACGGGATAAGTTTGGTCGAAAGGCTTCGTGGTGGCGGGTTTTGTGAAAAAGCCGAAATGATGAAATCGTTGTATCCGCAGGTACCCTTTAAAGGTATAGCAAGCGAAGATTACTGGCTGCAGATGACGGCAGAGCAGATCAAAACATTATCTGCCTCGCCATTTGCAAGCATTGGCGCACACGGCTATTTTCATAATGATCTGGCACGTATCAGCATTAATGATGTTGAACAGGAATTGATCAAGTCAAAAAATTACCTTGAAAATATTACCGGTAAGCCGGTAAACAGCTTCGCGTTCCCTTATGGCTCCTATACGCCCGAAGTTGTGAATGCGGTTAAAGCAAGCGGGTATAAGCAACTGCTTGCTATGGATTTTCTTTTCAGCCAGGATATTGCAGATGCAAGTATGCGCGAGCGTTTTACGGTTAATCCATTTATATCAGCCGGTAACCAAATGTATGCCACTATAACCCGCAGCTATGAACACTGAAACTCAAACAAAGGCATATACTATTGAACGGTTAAGTGCAAACAATTTACCCGATGTAGAGAAGCTGCATGCGGCAGTTTATGGAAAAATGCCGCAACCCGGCTTCTTTATAAAAAAATATGATACCTCTTTTACTGCCATAAAATATATCGGCTTTGTTGCTTATAATATTGACCGGATACCTATTGGCTACTATGGGGTTATTCCTTGTTTTATTCGGTTTGATGACAGGATAGTATTGGCGGCCCAATCAGCTGATACTATGACACATCCGCAACACCGCTTTAAAGGGTTGTTTGTTGATTTGTCGAATCTAACGTTTCAGTTATGCAGAAGCAGTGGGATTAAATTACTTTTTGGCTTTCCGAATCAAAACTCATTACCCGGAGCCATCAATAAACTGGGCTGGCAAATGACAGAACGAATGGATTGTTTTATCATCACCACTGGTGCCTTTACCTGGGGAAGGGCCATTAACAAACTACTGTTTCTGAAACAACTCTTTAACGATTATCAGCAAAAACAAATAAAAAAACAGGTGTTGCAGCAACCAGGTATACCCAATTCGGTATTTCAGGATGGCTTTGCCGGTGTTTACCGCGACCATCATTATCGTCAGTATAAAACCTATGCGCCATCATTCATTATTAAGTTGGGCGACGCTGCCTTATGGATAAAAATTGGCAGGGAATTATTGATAGGAGATATTTTAATCGCCCCCGGCGATTTTGATGAGATGATACAACAATTAAAACAACTTGCACGTAAACTTGGGATAAGCGAATTGCAATTTCATGCAAGCCCGGGTACTACTTTGCATGGCTTATTTTCAAAACAATTTCATGCGATACCATCATTCCCGGTTTTGTTCCAGGATTTTGAAGGCGGGTTGCCGATTGACCGGATTAAATTCACGTCTGCCGATATTGATACTTTTTGATATGAATGAACTGATCAGAAAACTGTTTTTTAAAGGAAGTAAAATAAAAACCTTCTTTATATCAAGGCTTGCTGAAGGCCAGGTAGAGGAACAGGTATTTTTAAAAAACGGCAAAAATATTATTGATATAACCAAGCATCACGCAATGATCTGCCTTGACCCATTTTGTATGGCAGTATGGCTGTCCGTTGCTGAAATGGGTTTAATTGATGGTGGGATAGTAAAAATACAGTTCAAAAAATGGGATAGATTGAATGCATCTATCAGCGTATCATTAATAGAAAATATCGCGACAGCAAACGGATCATTAATATTATTTAAGATTGAAAAAGTCAAAAACTACCAGTTAAACTTCTTGCATCGGTTAGTGTTTTTCGCTTATCTGCTTCGATCGCCAAAAAATACTTATCAGAGTCGCAGGGTGATTAGCGCATTATATTCTTATCCGCGCAGCATTATTATTGTTTCCTACCATGATGAAAGTTATTGCAATATATTCCCGATGGATATTCATGGATATATTGAAGAAGAAGGCCTGTACATTTTAGGATTAAGAACCACAAACGTTACGCTGAATAAAATACTGGAGGCTAAAAGGGTAGTGGTTTGCGACACCGATTCGGTTGATATTAATACGGTTTATGATTTGGGTAAACATTCCAGTACATCGCCAACCCCAACAGAAAAACTGCCCTTCGGCATTACAAAGAGCGAACTGTTTGGTTTCCCGGTTCCTGACTTTAGCGGCTCATATAAGGAGATCGAGATCATTCAGCATAAAAAAATGGGTTTTCACATGCTGATGGTTGGGAAGGTGGCCAACTTTAAAAAGATAAAACCAACGACATCTTCTTTTTATCATGTAGGCTTTTTGCAGTTTCAAAAGGGTAATTATAAGAGTGTTGAAGCAGTGTATTGATGCTGAAAGAGAAAAAGTTATGAAATACGTTTTTGTCAGTTATAATTATTCGCCAATCTTTACGTCGCCCGAAAGTTGGTTTATGAGAACCGAGGGTTATTCGGGTATATTGGAGAGCCTGGCAAAAAGCAATACGGTTATTAATGTAAAGCAAATTAATTATGAAGGTAATTGCATTCATAACCTGGTTAAATACCGCTTTGTTGATTTTGGTAAAAGAAAAACCTATTTCCCTACAGGACTAAACTATTATGTAAAGAAATTAAAGCCTGATGTCGTGGTGGTACAGGGGCTGCATCATCCGGTACAGGTAATGCAGTTGCGACTAGCATTAAATGGCAAAACGAAAATAATTGCCCAGCACCATGCCGAAAAACCATTTACGGGTATAAAAAAATATATCCAAAGATTAGCGGATCATTGCATTGATGCTTACTTGTTTACTTCGCGGGGTATAGGAGAGGTATGGGTTGCAAAAGGTAACATTGGCTCATCAAAAAAGATACATGAGGTGATGGAGGTATCTTCATTATTTTATCCCGTTAAAAAGGCGGCAGCCAGATTAAAGGCCGGTGTTCAAGGCAGCGCTGTTTTTTTGTGGGTAGGCAGGCTTAATGAAAATAAAGATCCGTTGAATGTTGTAAAAGCGTTTCTAAAATTTGCCGAATGCAATCCCGATGCACGCTTATACATGATCTATCATACCGAAGAGTTGCTTAACGAGATAAAAGCTCTGTTTGAAAAAGACAAGAATAAAACATCAATTATATTAGTTGGCCGGGTACCGCATGATGAGTTACTTTATTGGTTTAACAGTGCTGATTTTTTGATCTCAGGTTCGCATTATGAAGGCGGGGGTACGGCTGTTTGCGAAGCAATGTCATGCGGATGCATTCCTATTGTAACGGATATAGATTCTTTCAGGATGATAACTGATAATGGCAATTGCGGAATATTATATGAAGCGGGTAACGAAAATGCTTTACTTTCAGCATTGAACCAAACACGAGATCTGGATGTAAAACAAAAGCAGGTCAATTCATTAAATTACTACAGATCGAACCTTTCATTTGAAACTATTGCTGCTAAGATCAATGAAATAGCAACGGGGGTATTAACCCGCAAATAAGCTGATCATATTTTTTGCAACCTGTTGTATGGAGCACATTAATACACGGTCGTGGCCGCGTTTGGTATCTTTTAAAGTGGCCAGGAGTTCATTATTCATCTGAGCTTTATTCTTAACCACATGGTGATGCCTGTAGTCTTTATCCATCGGCTTGCAAAATGAGATTACGTGATCCCCGGCATATAATGCTTCGGACAGAACCGCTCCATAGCCTTCGTAATTCGAAGGATGCAAGAATACTTTTGAATGCTGCATTAGTTCCAGCACTTTGTTGTGAGGGACCTCGCCTGCAAATGATATGTTGCTGGTGAGGTTAAGCGATTTAGTCAACGCCTGTAATTTACCCATCTCGGGGCCTGTGCCGCATAAAACAGCCTTAACATCAGGTAAAGATTCTTTTAAAGAAGCAATAGCTTCAATAAATAGATGGTATTGCTTTAAAGGTATTAATGAACCAGCGCCTAAAATGTCAATGTCTCTTTTTGTAGTTTCGGGAGCAAAAATACGCGTATCAATGCCTACCGGGATTATGTTTGCAGGGGTTATGCCATAGTTTTTCTTAACCTCTTTCGCTAAAAAATCCGATAACGCGACCAGTGAATCACCTGTAGTATCGATCCACTTAAAATACTTATTGCCCTTTTTTGCATCCTGGCCCAGCAGCCAGCTGTAATGACTTAAATTGTATCTTTTCGAATAGCAATTACCCACAAAGGCACATTCGCCAAACCAAAAGCTTAACAGGCCAATTATTTTATGTTTTTTGTTTAATTTATTTAAAACAGACCACGCCCTGGCCCAAATAACCAGGCGATATAGGTAACCCCTATTCTTTCCGCCCAAAGCAATTACTTTTACTCCATGCCATTTATATTGCTCGGCAACAAAAGGGTACTGGAAAGTTATAACAATAATATTAAGGCGCGGGCAGATCTCTTTCAGCGCCTTCACAAATTGTTGCTGCGGAGGTATACAGGTAGTATCAGCTTCATTTGCCGGGAAGCCGGGACTAAGGATAACCAATGTGTCTGTCTTGCTTTTCATCCCAACGAAATGAGTTTATTACAAAATGATAAACCAACCTTATTATGTGTGATCATGATGATCATTTTTCCTTTTTTTGCAAGCATTTCCAGTTTGGTTAGTATAGTTTTTTCTGCGGTTTCATCCAGTTCACTAAAAGGCTCATCTAATATCAATACATCAAAATCATGATATAATGCCCTTGCCAGCATCAGCCTTTGCCTTTGCCCGCCACTAATATTTTTACCGTTCTCAGTTATTACTTTATAGATACCTTCAGGATATTGGTTCAGCACAGTGTCAACCCCGCAAAAAGCAAATACTTCAGCCAGTTTCTCAGCATCATATTTACCGTCAGTAAGCGTTACATTTTTCAGTATAGAATCATTAATGAAAAATGACTGTTGTTTAAGATACGAGATCCGGTTCCAGTAGGATTGCCTGTCGGCAGAATTAGTTTCTGCATGGTTTATAGAAATGTTGCCGCTATCCTGCTCTAAAAAACCAAGCAACAAGTTAACAATAGTAGTTTTACCTAAACCGGACAACCCGGAAATACCGACAAAATCACCACGGTGCATATCAAGGCAAAAACTGCTTAATATTTGATGATGCCTGTATTTAAAATCAACCCCGCAAAATCTGATTGAATCGATATAAGTTGCCTTAACAACTTTATGGTTAGTGAGATCTTTGTTTGGTTGAAGATCATTCAGCGTAAATTCATAAGTTTTGATCTGGCCGGCACTGTTTAATATTTTAACTATCCCCGGAATTATTTTGTACGATGCCGCCATAAACACACCAATATCCAGCAAGCCTATACCCCCTGAATTTGCTGAATACTTATTTATAGCGATCAGGATCAGAAAGCCAAATACAGAAAACACTTCTATCAGGCGGGATGGTAAGCCCTGCAATGTTTGTTGAGTAGCGATGTATTCATTCAGCTGTTTTTGGTAGCGGTAATACCTGTCGGTAAAAAAATCGTTTTTATCATAAACGTTGCTTTCAATGTATCCGGAAAGAGATTCTTTTAGATATTGAAGGGTTAGCTGACTGGTTAATTTTGAATTGGTGCGTACATCTTTTAGTTTTCTTTTGATAAAGTATGCCAGCAGAACCACCGGAGGCATCAGCAACAAAAACAGGGAAAGGAATAAGGAGGGATGGTAAAAGAGTATGCCGATAATGGTAAAAAAAATGAGAATGCTTTGGGATATAACTTGCTGTATATTGGTTAGTATATAATTGCTGAACTCGATAGGCTGCTGACTTATTTTACGGATGTAAACCGAAGAGTCAATATTTATAAACTTGAAATAGTCCTCTTTTAAATAATCCAGGATATTCTGCTTTGACAGGCGCGATGAAATATCATAAAAAAAGGAATTTTGTGATTTTGTGATAAAGTAACCCACCCAGTTTTTTAGCGCATATGAGGTACAGAACAAGCCGATCAGCAATAATGAGTTTTTATTAAATAGTGAGTATTGCAGAAAATGATTAGTGATGATCTGGTTTGTTGAATAGAAGTTGATCACTACCAGTAACAGCCCAAGAAAAGCAATATCAAGCACACCGATCAGCAGATCAAATAGGGTGTTTAAGCCAAATCTGACCTTTTCATGAGGGGTAAGTATACTTAAAACAGATTGTGCTAAATGTTTCAAATTATTATTCAAGAATGTATGATTGACAATGAGTTATAAGTTTGCGAGCGCCTATATTGGAGATACGGCCCGAATTAAGTTTTAGTTGCCTGAGGGTTTGATTATAGGATTCCGGTATTTTAGTGAGGTCATCCTGTGGCACTGGAAGGGTGAGCGCAAAGGCCAGCCCATATGCTTCGAGTGCCTCAGCATGCCCCTTTTAGCTATCGTCGGCCGCGCGTACTACCTATGCTTTATGGATCTTCAAGCAGACGGAATCTTAGTATCTATCCAATTCGGGTCGGACATAATGGCTTTGATCTTGATGGTATTATCAAATGCGGTAACCAGTTCGTCTCTTTGGGTTGGTGTGTCATTCAGGTCGTGCCGAAATTTATTCTTCAGCATAATGTAATCCACCATCGCGCCGCCGATCTCTTTCATCAGGTCGAATTTACTTACGTCGTCCATTTCTACTTTTCGTAATTCTTCATCGGTGAGGTCATGCAGCCACTGGGCATTAGCAAAGTGTATGGCAGAAATATCCCTGTCCGGAAGTTTGCTTATAGAGCCGGTATCAAATGAGATCTGAAAGCGCCTAAAGTCGAGCTGTATTACCCCGGCGCGGAACAGATCGTTTTGCATAGAGCTGGCATCCTGGCTTGATTCATCCATCACAAAGTTCAACCAAAAATAAGCGTCAATTCCCGGTGGGTTAGCACCATCAGCGGGGGAAACCGATTTCACCAGTTTACCCGTACCCATGCTAAATAGGGTGATGTTTGGTAAGGTGTATTTATCCCTGCCATCATACCTCACTGCTTCCATCAGCGCAACTAATGATGGGTTGTTGTAACTAGTAGTACCGCCATCAATAAACATTTCCAGCGGCAAAAAGTAGGTAGGCGCACTCATGGTAGCCTCCATAACAGTTCGTAGCAAAGTATCCTGGAAGGTGCCTTTAATGCCGTCGGGTGTATTAAAACAGGTGAAAAAAGCTTCATCGTTATCAGTAATATCCTTAGCGGTGATCAGAAGATCAACCTGGCTTGCCAAACAGGTTTCTTTTAAGGTTTTATTGCCTAATGCGGTTTTTAAAGCGGTGCGGTAATTTTTCTTATCGTAAGCAGGAGGATTCAGAAAGCGGTCAGAGAGGAAAGCTCTTTTTAAAAACACCTTGTTAACCAGTTGTACATATAATTGCTCGATCTCTACCGCCGATTTTCCGCTGGCTAAAAGCCCCGCAATAATACCACCGGTAGAGGTACCGGCAAACAGATCACAAAACTGGTTTAATGGCAGGCCCGCTATCTCCTCCATCTTTTTAAGCAGTTGCAGGGTCAGGATACCCCGGATACCGCCACCATCCAAACTAATAATAATGCGATTTTTAGGGTCGATATTTAAATTGCGATAGGCGGTAAGCTGTTCTGGTGTGAGGTTTTTTTGCGACATGGCGATTGGCGTTAGGTAAAAAACTCATAATAAAGGTATTATATATTTGATGGATAGGCAAGACATCCCCGGTAAAAACAATTTCCTCCCTCGGGAGGAGTGTGGCTGACTGAGCAGTGGCAAGGAGGGGTTTATACGCATGAAAGATTATTCGGCAAGCCCCTCCCTTTCCTTCCCCAATGAAGGAATCGCACAGTCCCGGTTTTATTATGAGTGGCAAACGCGGGCCAGCAATGGCTTTATGTGCTGCGCGGAGCATCGGCAATTTGTGACTTTCGCGCTTAATTTACCCACCCCGGCTTTTCCGCTAGCCAGCGGATGCCGACCCTCCTCCCGCGCAGCGAAGGGAGGGTGAAAGCATTTGATTACCTCATTGCCGTCATTGACATAGGCATCTCAGGCATATTCATTTTAAACTTGATTTGCTTTAGGTGAATTACGTTTAGCTTATTGCTATTTTCTGTTATGCCCAGGAACTGGTTAGGCGAAACATTATGAAAATGCTGTACCGTTCCGCTGCCTGCCCATCGAATCTCCAAATCGTCAATCATTTTGGCCTGGCCTAGGCCAATTTCCTGCCTCAACGGCGATGAACCAAAACTGCCGCCCGAATTAACATCTTTATAAACACTGCGCTGTATACCATTTTCGGTAAAGGTTACTTTAATACGAGAGCCTACACCCGAGCGGTTTGCTTTTACGCCCGTCAGCTTTAAACATATCCAGTTATTATTTGATTGGCCCGGATTCAGGTATAATGAACTTGTATATGAGTCGCCGATGTACGCGCCACCCATTTCAATAAAAATGTCCTGTATGCCATTGTTCCTGAAATCGGCAAAGGCTACGCCATGCCCTTTTTGTAAATTCCCGGTACGCGATGAAGTGGTTACATCGGCAAAGCGTTTACCATCAATGTTTTTGAATAACTTATTTGGGATCAACGAACCAAAATCGGGGTTGCCGGTGCCAAAATACATATCAGGATAGCCATCATTATCAATATCGCCAAAGTTGCCGCCCATGCTGTATACTACTTTATCCAAGCCGGTTTCGTGGGTTACATCGGTAAATGTGCCATCGTGGTTGTTGCGGTATAAAAATACATTCCCGGCGTTAGACACTGGTTTACCTAAAGCTTCGGATGCCGCATAATAGCTTAATTGTTTTTCGAAATTATAGCCGCTCACCAATATATCAGGCCAGCCGTCGTTATTATAATCATAAAACCACGTGGTGAAGGTACTTTGGGTATTAGTAATGCCAGCTTTAGCGGTTACATCTTCAAAATCAACATTTTTGCCGCCTTTTCCTTTGTTTTGCAGCAGGTATTTTTTGCCGCTCATGGTTGATATGAATATATCAGGCCAGCCATCATTATTAAAGTCAGCAGAAGTCACTCCCTTTACAAAATCGTTGATATCGCAATGTGCTTTAACGGCGACATTGGTAAAAGTGCCATCATGGTTATTAATGTATAATGCGCAGGGGTGATTATTCATTTCGCCTGTTTTACTTAGGCTTTCCATGCCTACAAAAACATCAAGCCAGCCATCGTTATTAAAATCGGCCCATACTGCAGTTTGGGTGGGGTGCATAAATTTTAATCCGCTTGGTATAGTAACATCGGTAAAAGTACCATCACCATTATTGCGTAGTAATGAACTTGGCTGATCGCCAAAGCCATCGCGCAGCCAACCGCCCCTTAATACAAAAATATCAGGCTTGCCGTCGTTGTTATAATCTGTTTGCTGAATATTTAAGCCGCCGCGCATACCTTCAAGTCCACTTCCGGCTGTACGGTCGGTAAAGGTACCATCGCCGTTATTTCTGAAATAATGCATATGGTCGTTAAGGTCAAGCCCTGAGGTGATTACATCCAGGTAGCCATCGCCATCAAAATCATCAATTATTACGCCCCCCGCACGGCCATTGATATTAAGGCCTGCGCTTGCGGCCACGTCGGTAAATGGCTTTACTTTATAGTTTGATGCATCCACATTTAAACCGGGGATCAAATATGCAGTTGGCACTTTTTCGGGGTATTCACCCAGTGTCATATAGGCAATATTCAGCAACCAGCGCGATTGCAGGTCATCGGGGTTCTTCTGTAAGATCTGTTCGTATACTTCAATGGCTTTCTTTGAACCTGTCTGGATTTTATGTACGCCACCGTCCTTTATCGGGAATATACATGATGAGCCATTATGATTCAGCATACAGTTGGTTCGCTCGCCCAAACGCATGTAAGCAATGGCCATATCGGGCATAAAATTATTGATCATCATATGATCACGTTGTTTTAATAGCTGCTGATAGATGTCTACGGCTTGCTGCTCATGCCCCGTCTGCAATTCGAGCTGTGCTTTTTTAGCCATTTGGTCAGGATCAACAGTGGGTGCAGTTACCTTGATGAGTGAATCAAGTGAAGCAAGTTTGGTATCTGAATCAAAAGGATTCCGGGGGCTGGTATTTCGTTGGTTAAGCTGCTGCAGCAATTGCACCATTTGCTTATGCGGCGATCTTTTGCACGATACCGTGAACAATAAGGCACACGCAATTAGTATATGGCCATAACTTTTGAAATTGGCTAACATAATTTAAATATTATTTGGTGATATTAATTAGCATATCACACTAAATTTCTGATTTATAAAAGGAAGCTAAATATATAAATATTTTCAAATGGGTTGTATTATTTATATAAGAACTTCCAGTATTTCAATAAGAATAATTTCATATCTTTAAATAAAATATCGATACTATTCATTTGTTGTACAACCTCTTATACAAGTAATATGAAAAAACAGATCATTTTCGCAGCCTTCTTTGCAGCTATGCTAATAACAATTTTTTCATGCAAGGAGAAAATAAGTAGCGAAAACGCAATAGACACCTCTCATGTTTTAAACTCAAAGGTGTTAACTGCCGAAGAACAGGCAAAGCTGACCCCGGCTATGGTTATTGATTCACTGAAAAAAGGTAACCAGGAATATACTGAAGACCGTTTGGTGATAAGAAATATACCAGCAAGAATAAGAGATGCCGCCGCGGGCCAATATCCGGCAGCAGTGGTGTTATCATGTATGGATTCGCGGGTGCCTGTTGAAGATGTTTTTCACCAGGGGATAGGAGATGTTTTTGTGATCCGGGTTGCCGGTAATATTATTAATGAAGATATATTGGGGAGTATGGAGTATGGCTGCAAAGTATCAGGGTCGAAAGTTATTGTTGTACTGGGCCATGAATATTGCGGAGCCATCAAATCGGCCATAAGTGATGTTAAACTGGGTAATATCACGGCGCTACTTCAAAAAATTCAGCCCGCCATCAAATCTGCTTCTTCGTTCAAGGGTGATAAGAGCGCTTCAAACGGAGATTATGTTGATACGGTATGCAAAAAAAATGTGCTGCTTTCTATTGATGAAATTCGGAAAGGAAGCCCCATTTTAAAAGAGATGGAAGATAAAAAGGAAATAGCTATTGTTGGGGCTGTTTATCATATAAAAACAGGTAAGGTAGAATTCTTTTAAGGCAGATGGAAGTATTTAACCATATAAAATATGTAATTGCCATAACCCTTAGTTTTAGCATAGCACATTTATTAAAGGGCACTGTAAAGTTTATACAGCACCCCAACAGGGTGAAGCCATATATCACTCATTTACTATGGGTGGTATATATGTACTTAACACTGATCCATTTTTGGTGGTGGGAACTCCGATTGAATCAAATAACACAATGGTATTTCTTCGCTTACTTTTTTATAGTGCTGTATATCACCAATTACTATGTGATATGTACCATATTATATCCCGATGATATTAACGATTATAAAGACTATAAGGATTACTTTTTTTCAAGAAAGACTTGGTTTTTTGGCTTACTGTCAGTTGCTTTTGTTGCTGATATTTTTGATACAATGATCAAAGGGAGAGACTATTTTTACCATATAGGATTAGAGGGTGTAATAAGAAATGTAGTACTCATTATACTTTGTTTAGTAGGCATCAGAGTTAAAAATCCTAAATTTCATTTGGTGCTGGTTATACTGTTTATCATATATGAACTATTTTTCATAGCCCGGTTATATGATGTTCCCATTAAATAGCCCAAACGCATAATCCATAAATGTGTTTTAAACAGTTCCAATTTCGGGGACTACAAATAAATTCTCCATCCGGTATTATATATCCTTACAACAATTATTATATATGAAAATATGTAATAATATGATGTAATATATTTATGTTTGAGTTGGTAACACTGATTATCCACTTATAAACCAATAGGCCCTTTTGAGATTTTTAACTATGATAAATAAGGCAGCTATATATAGTTTTTTTGCTGCTGTTGTTATATTGTTTTATGGTTGCAAGGATGATACCTCGCATCTGTTTACTTTATTAAGCAGCCACCGTACAGGCATCGATTTTGAAAATACATTAACCGAAAACGATACACAGAACCTTTTAAACTACGTATATTTTTACAACGGCGGTGGTGTAGCCATTGGCGATATTAATGGTGATGGCCTGCCCGATATTTTGCTCACGGGTAATATGGTACCTACCCGGCTGTACCTTAACAAAGGCAACTTTAAGTTTGAGGATATAACCGAAAAAAGCGGCCTCTCAAAAATTACAGGATGGTGTACAGGCGCTACAATGGCCGATGTAAACGGCGACGGAAAACTGGATATATACATTTGCCGATCCGAAGATAAAGACCCTAAAAACCGTAAAAACTTGCTGTTTATTAATAACGGCAACTCGACTTTTACCGAAGAAGCGGCTAAATATGGCCTTGATGATGATGGATATTCAACACAGGCTGTATTTTTTGATTATGATAAAGACGGCGACCTGGATATGTTTTTGATCAACCATTCTTTACAGGATTATTCAACCGGGGCATACTTAAGTATTTATCTGCGCCGCGACCACAACCCGCAATTTGCCTGCAAACTGTACCGGAATGATAACGGCCATTTTACTGATGTAAGTAAACAAGCGGGCATCACCTCAAACGTGCTCACTTTTGGGCTTGGCGTTGCTGTATCAGATGTGAATAATGATGGCTGGCCCGATATATATGTAAGCAATGATTTTAATGAACCCGATTACCTGTTCATGAATAATGGCAACGGCACATTTACCGAAAAGCTTAACCAGTCGATGGATGAAGTGCCGCTTAATTCAATGGGGTCGGATTTTGCAGATATTAACAACGATGGCTATACCGACCTGATGACACTTGACATGCTGCCTGAAACCAACAGGTCGCAAAAAATGCATAGCGGAGCCGAAAATTTCAACAAATTCCAATACCTGTTCAAAAGCGGGTTTTATTACCAGTTTAGCCGCAATATGCTGCAAAAAAATAATGGCGATGGCACATTTAGCGAGATTGGCCAATTCAGCGGAGTATCCAACACCGACTGGAGCTGGTCGGCACTATTTTCTGATTTTGATAACGATGGTAATAAAGACCTTTTTGTAACCAATGGCTATGTGCGCGATTTTAACGACATGGATTTTGTGAAATACCAGGCCAATACACTGATGGAGCAACGCATGAATGCGCAAAAGCCATCAATGAAAGGGATGGTTGAAAAAATGCCATCAGTAGTTATCCCAAATTATATTTACCAGAATGCAGGCGATTGCAGATTTTCCAACAAAATAAAAGACTGGGGGCTCGATCAAAATTCGGTATCATCAGGAGCGGCCTACGCTGATCTGAATAACGACGGAGGTATGGATCTGGTAGTAAATAATATTAACCAAAAGGCTTTCATCTACAAAAACAATACAACACTGCTCAATACGCAAAATGGCTGGTTAAAAGTAAAATTTCAGGGTAGCCCCAAAAACACATTTGGTATTGGCTCTAAAGTAAAAGTTTATTGCAAAGGGAATTTATATTACCAGGAGCAGTTCCCGGTTAGAGGCTTTCAATCATCGGTTGACCAGGTGCTGAACTTTGGCTTGGGTAATCATGATAAGGCCGATTCGGTGGTAGTCATTTGGCCCGATGACCGGATGCAAAAGTTGGTAAATGTAAAAGCAAGACAAACCCTAACAGTTAAATGGGCCGATGCCCCGCTTAAATGGAAGGCAGATACCGTTAAACATAACCAATACTTTAAAAGCGTAAAGGCACCGGGTTTTGTACATAAGGAAAATGACTTTAATGATTTTAACGTACAGGGATTAATGCCTAACTATTTAAGCCGGCAAGGGCCATGCCTGGCTAAAGCCGATATTAATGGCGATGGCCGCGAGGATATTTTTGTTGGTGGTGCAAAAGGGCAGCCATGCCGCATGTATGTGCAGCAGGCAAATGGTTCTTTTGTTTATAAAGCGGAACCTGCTATTGAAAAAGATTCGGCTTGTGAAACGGTGAAGGCTTTGTTTATTGATGTTAACCATGATGGCAAGCCCGACTTGTATATAGCAAGCGGCGGCTATGAATTTGCCGAACACGATTCGTTATTCCAGGATCATATTTATATTAATGATGGCAAGGGTAATTTTACAAAGAGTAACAACGCTTTGCCTGCAATGTTATTCAGCAAAGGGTGTATAGCCGCTGCTGATATTAATGGCGACGGTGCACAGGATATTTTTGTAGGCGGAAGAGTTATACCCGGCAAATATCCGCTTGCTCCGCAAAGCATGCTGCTGCTTAATGATGGCAAGGGGCATTTTACCGATGCTACTCAAAAAATTTGCCCGGCACTGGCACATATCGGCATGGTTACCGATGCGGTATGGGTTGATTTGAATGGTGATAAAAAACCCGACCTGGTTGTTGTGGGTGAATGGATGCCGATAAAGGTGTTTATTAATCATAATGGTAAGCTGGTTGATGAATCATCAAAGTATATTAAATTCCCATCAAATGGCTTATGGAACAAGATATATGTTGCTGATCTGAACGGCGATGGTCGGCCCGATCTGGTCATAGGCAATATTGGGCTTAACACTCAATTTAAAATAAGCCCAAAGCAACCCTTGTCAATTTGTTATAACGACTTTGATAAAAACGGAACCATCGATCCGGTACTATGCTATTATATTGACGGGGTTAATTATCCGGCTGTATCACGGGATGATCTGATGGATCAGATCCCTGTTCTGAAAAAGAAATTTTTGGATTATGCCCCTTATGCCGAAGCAACAATGGCCGATGTTTTTACGCCCGAACAGATGAAGGGTGCAAAAACGATCAAGGCTGAAATTGCCGAAACCGTTTATCTTGAAAACGAGGGTAACAATGGATTCAAGCTAAAAAAACTGCCTATTGAGGCGCAATATTCACCGGTATATGCCATTGTAAGTGTTGATGCCAACCATGATGGGAAACCCGACCTGGTACTTACAGGGAATAATGCCTGGACACGGATAAAATTCGGCAGGTACGAGGCTAATCATGGCATATTGCTGCTTAATGATGGCAAAGGTAATTTTACCTATGTGCCTCAATACAAAAGCGGGTTCAACCTGCGTGATGATATTCGCAGCGCTGAGACTATCAATTCCGCATCTGGCCAAACCATCATTTTCGGTGCCAATGATGCTCCTTTAAAAGCTTACCATAAACAACAATAACTCTAAATGAAAAGGTTTTTTCTATACTTATTTTTTACGCTGATCCTGTTTTCTTCATGCAAGCACGCTGATTATAAAAAAATATTCCGCGATCCGCAGCTTTACAGCAATACGGTACATGAACTTAATGGCGTGGTAATGGGTAATAATTTCAGTCCCGTAGTAGCTTCGCGAAACTATGCTTATGCCAATATTGCGGCATATGAAGTTATCGCCGCAGGGTCGCCGGGGAGTTACCGGTCATTAGTGGGGCAGTTAAATGGTTTAAAAAGCGTTGCACATCCACCAAAAGGTAAAAACATCAATTATGAATATGCGGCTATACTGGCGTTTTGTAATGTGGGCGAAGTAGTAACCTTCCCGGCCGGGAGCATGAAGAATTATGTTGATAGTGTTCGTGATTTGGCGCTTGAAAATGGGATGCCCGATGAGGTGATGAAGAACTCAGAAGATTATGCCAACGCAGTAGCAAAAAGCATTATAAAATGGAGTATAGGTGATAATTACCTGCAAACACGTACCGGCGCAAAGTATACTATAAAAGATTCGGCGGGAAGATGGGTGCCTACACCACCGGCCTATACCGAAGCTATTGAGCCGCATTGGAGCGAGATACGCCGTATGGTTTTGAAAAACGCCCGTCAGATCACAGTTGCCCCACCGCCTGCTTATAATGTGACAGATACTGCTTCAAAATATTATCATGAAGTGAAAATGATAGAAAATGCAGACGACCATCTTACCCCGATACAAATTGATAAAGCTGATTTTTGGGACGATAACCCCGGCAAGCTGAATGTAACCGGGCATATGATGTATGTTTCCAAAAAATTCTCACCGGGCGGCCACTGGATGAGCATTACCGGTATCGGGGCAAAAAAAGTCAAAGCTGATTTTAATAAAACAGTATGTGCCTATGCCAAAACATCTATTGCTTTATTTGATGCCTTTATTCAATGCTGGACAGTTAAGTATGATTATAAAACAGCAAGACCCGAAACGGTTATTAATGCCAATTTTGATGATCGCTGGCACCCGCATCTGCAAACGCCTCCATTCCCAGAATATTCATGCGGGCATTGTACCATCTCAGCCGCCGCTGCTGAAGCCCTGACAAGTACCCTGGGCGATAATGTAGCTTATACCGATACTTCAGAATTGGAATTTGGCATAAAGAGCCGCTCGTTTTCGTCTTTTCACCAGGCAGCTGCAGAAACAGCCATCTCCAGGTTTTATGGCGGCATCCACTTTCATAACTCCTGCGTAGTGTCGGCAAACTACGGCGCTGCCGTAGGCAAGTATGTGGTAAGCCAGCTACAGATGAAGAAATGATCAAAATGCTTGCGGATACTCTAAATACCGAACAAAAAATATACTATACCCTGCGCATTGCCGCTGCTATGTGCTTTATAGGGCATGGCTCATTTGGCATTATTACAAAAGCTATCTGGTGCAACTATTTTGCCGTGTTCGGCATCGGGCACGATATGGCCTACCATCTTATGCCAATATTAGGGTCAGTTGATATTTTGATGGGATTAAGCCTGCTTTTTTACCCTGTCAGAGCCATAGCCTTTTGGCTGGTGATCTGGGGTTTTATCACCGCTACTTTACGGCCACTTTCCGGAGAACCATTTCCTGAACTATTGGAACGTGCAGGCAATTTCGGCGCACCGCTGGCCCTGCTGTTGTTATGCGCTACACAGAAAGGGTTTTGGTCCTTATTTCAAAAGCTTAAAACCCCAGTAACTGTTGTGCCGGAGAGAAGGAAACAAGTGCAGGTCTGCTTAAAATGCGCTGCATTTCTGTTGCTGGCCGGGCATGGCTGGTTGAATTTGATTGGCAAAAAAGCTCTGCTGGTACAATATGCATCGCTTGGATTCCACAATACCCACCAGGTAGCATTAACAGTTGGGATAATAGAAATTAGCATGGCAGTATTTGTGCTGTTTAAACCAATAAGGCCGATACTGCTCATTTTCTTGTTTTGGAAAATTGGCACCGAGCTTTTCTATCCGCATTATGAACTTTTTGAATGGATAGAGCGCGGCGGAAGTTACGGTACTATGCTTGCCTTGTGGTTTTCTTTAAAGCCGTCATCATCGTCTAAGCGGGTAAATGAATATCCTGTTGCAGCAGTTGCTTAAATCGTCTTGGTCTGATTTTCGTCAAACTAATTAGCGGTATATTGCCTTTACCCGGAAAATCATAACTTAGTAAAATGCAATCCTTAGACACAAGCTTTTTAAAGATAACGCCATTAAATATACTGGATATAGTACTGGTAGCCTTAATTATTTACCAGCTATATAACCTGATAAGGGGCACCATAGCGGCCAATATATTTATAGGGTTAGCGCTCATCTTCGGGTTGTTTTTTGTGGTGAGAGCGTTGCATATGCAGTTACTTACCGCCATACTGGGCAAATTTGTTGATGTTGGCATTATAGCGGTCATCATAGTATTTCAGCAGGAGATACGGCGATTTTTATTGCTGGTGGGCAAAAATGCATCGTTGCAGCGCAATAAAGCCTGGTGGCAGTATTTTTTTGGCAAAGCCGAGGCCGAGAAGAATAACTATGCGCGCATAAAGCCCATAATTGATGCCTGCAAAAGCCTTAAACAAACCCGCACAGGCGCACTTATTGTATTTGCCAAATATTACGATGAGCAATTTTATCAAAACAGCTGCGAGGTAATTGAAGCCAAAATTTCTAAACGACTATTGGAAAGTATATTTCAAAAAACAAGCCCGCTGCATGATGGGGCGGTGGTAATATCAGAAAATAAAATAAAATCTGCCAGTTGTATTTTGCCGCTTACTGATAAAACGGACCTGCCGGCACAATTTGGACTGCGGCACCGCGCGGGCATAGGCGTTACCGAGGCAAACGAAGCTACAGCCATTATTGTATCAGAAGAAACTGGTGAAATAGCCTACGCCAAACAAGGCCGCGTAAAAATGAATATCAGCTTTGCTGAACTGGAAAAGCTGCTTAATAAAGATTTTTAATGACAATCAAAAACAAAAAGAGAAAGTAAGTATATAGGAGTTGGGAGAAAAGAAATTTTTGTTAACGGCTGATTTTTAGGTATATTTTTTATTTACATTCATTTTCACTTAAACCAAACAAATACTATGAGAAAGTTTGAAATTAAGCCACCAATGGTTGTTGCTACGATATTGTTAGGCGCTTTTGTGTTTTGGATAGGTTGTGAAATAGAATCAATTTGGCTTAGCCTTGTCGGCTTTGTACTGCTTTTTATAGGTATTTCATATTGCTCTTATCAACTATTTAAAATATTTATTGATAAAATTGGTCGGTAATTTCTTTTCTCCCAACTCCTATATAGTTACCAAAAAGAAAGCCGAACCAATAGTCCGGCTTTCTTTTTATGTAGAGACACAATACTTTGTGCCTCCCTAAAGATTACTGTCCTGCGTTAAGTTGTTTAATGGCATCATCAGCAGCATTTGCTGAGGCTTGGTCATTCATTTTAACACGTTGTGCTTTAATATTATTCAACATGCTTGTTATAGGGCCAGCCGTGAACTGCTTGTATCTTATTCCGATAGCCAATAATTCGGCTATACCTTGTTGTGCATATGCCGGATTTTGAATATGCGCGGTCAAATTAGCAAAGTTTGACAGCATATTGTATTTTAAACGGATGCCTGCATTATGAAAAGTTTTATATAAATAAGGCCATTGCGCATCGCCGCCATATTTTATATAGGTTAGCATCAGGGCTTGTGTTAATGCATCCTTGTTATCACTTTCAAAGCCTTTGGCTAGCTTCACTGCTTCAGCAGGATCAAGCTGGCCTATAGCGGTTAAAGCAGCACCCTGTATAGCATACGACTGACTGTTTAACGCCTGTTTAAAGATATCCATATTGCGCGATGCCTTTAAATTGCCCAAAGTGGCAATAGCAGCCGCCCGAACCAGTGTATTAACATCAGTTTGTGCCAGTGAAGCTAAAACAGGCAATGCAGCATTGTGGATAGCATCATTGCTCATATCCAATGCCTTAATTGCTTTTATTTGCAGGCGGTAATATTTATCGTGCAGGGCTGCTATCAATACTTTTTGTGCGCCTATATCGCTTTGGCTTTTTGCAGCAGCATCTATTGCCTCGTAACGGTCCAAAAATAACGGGGCGTTAAAATACTGGAACACATATTCATCCAGTGATTTATTGTCGGTTTTTTGTGTTAGGAGAACTTTGTCGCCATCAACATTTACTAAATCAGGCTTTCGGTCTACTGCGAATGTTAAGGTGTCGGCCATGTCGCGCATCCAAACGTTGTGGCGTACTTTTTTGCCCCATGAATAAATATCAACCGCGAATGGTAATATAAATGGTTTGCCACCTTGTGTTTGCTGTAGATAAACGGTTTCGGTTTTGGTGCCTTCATCCCATTTGTAGCTAATGTTTAGGTCGGGGTTACCCGGGCCATAATACCATTGATTAAAGAACCAGTTAAGGTCGAGGCCGCTGGCATCTTCCAGTGCCAAACGTAATTGCTGTGCTTCGCCGGTTTTAAAGGCGTTGGTTTTTAGGTAGATATTAAGGCCTTTAAAAAATGCGGCATCGCCCAAATAAGTACGCAGCATATTTAAAATACGGCCGCCTTTTTGGTAGCTTACATAATCAAAAACATCTTCTTTATCTATATAATGAAAACGCACAAGGTCTTTTGATCGTGCGCCCGGATAGGTTAAATATTGCTGCATATCAGTATAATTCTGATAATCTCCTTCATCCTTGCCATATTTGTAAGTGCCCCAAAGCATTTCGCTAAAATCAGCAAACGATTCATTCATGGTGATGTTGCTCCAGCTTTCGCATGTCACATAATCGCCAAACCATTGGTGGAACAGCTCGTGCGCAATATCAACCTGGCTTTCATCATAATAAGAATCGATCATTTGGCGGGCGGTTTTCTGTACTTGCTCACCATGCAGGGTAGCGGTAGTATTTTCCATCGCACCGCTTACATAGTCGCGCACTACTATTTGCGAGTATTTATTCCATGGGTAATCAACACCTAAAGTTTTTGAATAAAACTCTATCATCTCGGGTGTATTACCAAAAATTTGTTTGGCGTAAGGTGCATATTTGGGCTCCAGGTAATAGTTTACTTCTTTGTTGCGCCATCTGTCGTGATAGATCTTAAAATCGCCTACAGCCATCATAAACAGGTATGGCGAGTGCGGCAGCTCCATCTTCCAGGTATCGGTACGGGTGCCATCGCCATTAACTTTTTGTGATGCCAGGCGGCCGTTTGACAGCGTAACATATTTTGCAGGGACAGTCATGCTGATCTCGTCGGTAGTTTTTTGTTCAGGCTTGTCAATAGTAGGGAACCATGCCGATGAGCTTTCGGTTTCACCCTGTGTCCAAACTTGTATGGGTTTGTCTTTATCCTTGCCATCGGGGTTAATAAAATATAGGCCCTTGGCATCATTAATTGCAGCGCTGCCATGTTCTTTTAGCTCATTGGGTTTTGAGGTATAATCAATGTAGATGGTATAGCTCTCGTTGTTATGGTAAACCCTATCAAGATGGATGGCCAACGAAAGGCTATCGTCATAAGTGTATTTTAACGGGTAATTTTTACCATTTTCAACAATGGAAAGATTGTGAATATCCATTCCCTTGGCATCAAGCCTTAAAGTATCAGTAGGATAGAAGTGTGGTTTTAAGGTAACCCATTCCTTGCCATACAGGTAACATTTTTTGTAATCGAAACGCACATCAAGTTTGGTGTGGATGAGGTCATTGATTTTGGGGGGAGTTGCCCGGTATATCTTTAACAAAGGATTGGTGGAATCAGGCTTCATCATCTGTGCCTGTGCTGTTGTAAGCAGGCCAACGGTAGCCAAAATGCCTCCAAAAAAGGCCGTTGTGACAATTTTTCTCATAAAATAGAGATGATCAGTTAATTAATACGAAGATAAATATAATGCTTGTAAAGAGTTAAGACAGTTTAGCATTGGAAATGTTACAAATGGGGGTTTATATATTTAATTTTTTTTGGCCGGAAGATTAAAAAAGCGTGGGCTGTGCGATTGCTTCCTAAGGTAGGGAAAGGGGCAATGTTATTAAGCTAAGCTATAAATGTTCCGGTATTGCTCCGGAGGAGCAAAATGTTGGTAGCAAATTAAATGTAAAAATGTACCTACGGCACGGTTCTTCGGGTTCATTGATTTTCTACCAACACATAGCCTCTACGAGGCTTTGGGCTTAGCTTAATGACACTGGGAAGGTATGGCTTTTTCGGATAGATCTTTTAGGGTAGAAACCCCTCCTTCCCGCCACTTAATCAGCCGCATTCCTCCCAGGGGAGGAATGCGGCTGACAAAAAAGTCCGGCATAAATTATATGCCGGACTTTTATATCTAACCTCTAATCACCAATCTCTGGTCTTTAAATACTAGCAATATTGCTCAAATGCGCCGATCAGGTTATCAGCGATCATTTGCGCCGGGCGACCTTCAATTTGGTGGCGTTCAATAATGTGAACCAGTTTTCCATCCTTAAATAAAGCCATAGCCGGTGACGATGGAGGGTAAGGCAACATGTATGAACGTGCGGTATTTACAGCATCAGCTTCCATACCTGCAAAAACAGTAACAAATTTATCAGGATGTTTAGCGCTTTGTGTAGCCATTTTTGCCGCAGGGCGTGCATTAGCAGCAGCGCAACCGCAAACAGAATTTACCATTACAAATACGGTACCTTCGCTTTCAATAGCTTTCTTTACAGCATCGGCATCTTTTAACTCTTCAAAGCCAACATTGGTTAGCTCGGCCCGCATTGGGGCAACTAAATATTCTGGGTACATAATTATCTTAATTAAAATTCATGCAAAAATATCAATTCATCAATGAAAAAAGCGTTTTCTATAAAATATTAACGTTTAATTTACGTTTCGCTTATAATTAGTAATCCGGTTTGTGCTTTTTTAAATTAAAAATTAATATATTGCCTACCTAATTACTGACCCCCTTGGTTAATTAAACTATTGTGATGAACTTAAAACTACAAGATTTAGGTAAAGCTATTTTTATTAATAAAAAGCAATCCCATCCCCGGGTAGTAGAAGTTAAAGCCCACCATTTTAACAGATTAAAATCATTTTCGGCAGCAGCACTGGTGTTAACAGTAACATTAACGATCGCTATTGTGCATTTAAGCAGCAAAACCCAGCAGCAAACAGAAGAAAATAGCAAGCTGCAATCACAAATAGCCCAATTGCGATCGCAGGTTAGCACGGTAATGACCCATGAAGATTCATTGCAAATGAAAAGTGCTACAAACAACAGCAAAGCGGTAAGCTATATTCAAAGCATACAATCAAAGCTACAACGGATAAATGATTATCTGAGGAAAAGAGGATTAAGCGTGATCCCGTTCAGAAAGATAAATACTGATGACAATAAACCACAATTAAGCGATGAACAGCTTTACAATAAGTATGATAGTTACTTAACGCAGCTAGTATCAAACGTATCATTAATGCCGATGGGTTACCCGCGCATAAGCTCGCTTACCTCATTATTTGGTTACCGGAGCAATCCTTTTGATTTTGGCGCGAATGAATTTCATCCAGGAATAGATTTTAAAGGCCATGTTGGCGATGCGGTAAAATGTACTGCCAGCGGCAAGGTTATTTTTACAGGCCGCCAGGGTGGTTATGGTAATTGCATCCACATAAGGCATACTAATAACCTCGAAACATGGTATGGGCATTTATCGCATATTGATGTACGCGAAGGGCAGCATGTTACCGTTGGCGATGTGATTGGCAGGATAGGTTCAACCGGCCGCTCAACCGGGCCGCATTTACACTACGAGGTGCGCAAAAATGGCCACCCGGTAAATCCAGTACAGTATTTGAGTTTGAATGAGTAAGGTGTAGGGCTAAAGTTTAGAGATTAGGTTTTTTATCTTCCACCTGGTCTGCAGCTTTTTGGCACAGACTATCTTTTATATCGATAGTTAACACCGAAATAACGCTCATGCCTGCAGCGGTGCCAATGGTAAGCAGCCAGTCGACAAATGATAATTTGAAAAAGAGCAGGTACATTATGGTGCCGTAATAAGGTGTCATGCAGATGGGACAGCCGTAAATAGGTTTGTAGATATGGCCCTCGGGTTTAATTATTTTTTTTACCCCTTCAAATATCATCCCACGCCAGCTACAGGCATGGATAAATAATACGATCATGGCGATAATAAATGCGTGCTCGATCATTGGATTGCGTTATATTAATTATTGTTGCTCATTAGGGAATGATTTTTTGAGCAAAAGGTTTGAATTGAAGTGGAATTTTTGTGGCGGATAACTAAGAGCGGGCCGTGGAGGGAACGCCCCAACTAATTGTGCCAAATTCTTTTATTCTACTTGCTTACAAACCCCGATTTTATTTCCACATTTATATTGCCTATTTTTGCAATTCAAAAAATTGAAGGAATATGTCATCAGTAGAAACTGCCTACGTTAAGTACAAGGTAAAAGACTTTTCATTAGCTGAATGGGGTCGTAAAGAAATTGAGCTGGCCGAAGCCGAAATGCCGGGTTTAATGGCCCTGCGTAAAGAATATGGACCGCAAAAAGCATTAAAGGGCGCACGCATTGCAGGCTGCCTGCACATGACCATACAAACAGCCGTTTTAATTGAAACTTTGATAGAGCTGGGTGCCGAAGTTACCTGGTCGTCATGTAATATATTTTCAACCCAGGATCATGCTGCTGCGGCAATTGCTGCTGCGGGTACTTCTGTTTATGCCTGGAAAGGTATGAATGCCGAAGAATTTGACTGGTGTATTGAGCAAACATTATTTTTTGGCGAAGACCGCAAACCATTGAACATGATATTGGACGATGGCGGCGACTTAACCAATATGGTATTGGATAAATATCCTGAACTGGTTTCCGGTATCAAAGGTTTATCAGAAGAAACTACTACTGGGGTACACCGTTTATATGAGCGCGTGAAAGCCGGTACTTTGCCAATGCCTGCTATTAACGTGAATGACTCGGTTACCAAATCAAAATTTGATAACAAATACGGTTGCCGCGAGTCGTTGGTTGACGCGATCCGTCGTGCTACTGATGTAATGATGGCCGGCAAAGTTGCTGTTGTTTGCGGTTATGGCGATGTGGGTAAGGGATCAGCAGATTCATTACGCAACGCGGGTGTACGTGTTATTGTAACTGAAATTGACCCTATCTGCGCTTTACAGGCAGCTATGGAAGGTTTCGAGGTTAAAAAATTAGGCACCGCTATAAAAGAAGCTGACATTGTGGTTACTGCTACAGGTAACAAAAACATAGTACGCGAAGAACATTTCCGCGCGTTGAAAGACAAAGCTATTGTTTGTAACATTGGTCACTTTGATAACGAGATTGACATGGCCTGGTTAAACGGCGCTTATGGCAATACCAAAATTGAAATTAAACCACAGGTTGATAAATACACTATCGACGGCAGCGACGTAATTGTATTAGCTGAAGGCCGCTTAGTAAACTTAGGTTGTGCCACCGGCCACCCAAGCTTTGTAATGAGTAACTCATTCACCAACCAAACCTTGGCTCAGTTAGAGCTTTGGAACAATGGTGCACAATACGAAAACAAGGTTTATACCTTACCAAAACACCTTGACGAAAAGGTTGCACGTTTGCACCTTGCAAAAATTGGTGTTGAGCTGGAAGTATTAGATCAGGATCAGGCGGAATACATTGGCGTAACAGTTGATGGTCCGTTTAAACCGGAATATTACAGATACTAAGTCAAAATTAAAAAGTAAAAATTCAAAAGGGCATGGTTTTAGGACTGTGCCCTTTTTTTGTGGGGTGTGATACTGTGAGGACAATGCTACAGGGACTCAAGTTCTATCGCGCTCGTCTGTGACGAGTGTTTAGTTCTGTGGAGCATTTGCAATGCCCGGGCGATACAATCGCCAAGCCATTTTAAGCACTCGTCACAGACGAGCGCAAGGGTGAAGCTGAAATACCCATGTGCAATGTAAATTTCCTCCCTTGGGAGGAGTGCGGTTGGATGAGTAGTGGGAAGGAGGGGTTTCTACAGTGAAAGTTATTCAAAACCCCAACCCTCCCTTCCCCGGGGAAGGAATCGCACAATCCCTGGCCTTTTTGATCTGTAATCTTTTGAATGGGGTTGTGTAAATGACCTGTGCTTTTCAAATACTATTAACGCATATTTTTTAAGCTGTCTTTACAGTCAGTTTTAAATTTAATAATAGTGTCTGTGCCTGTAGTTTTAAACTTTATTTTATAATAGATAGAGTTTTTCTCCTTAATTAAAGAATCTCCGACATTTAAAGTATTATATAAACCTTGGTCACTAAAATACATAGTTCCCTTTTGATCATTTTCGTCGGTAAAGTTAATTGCAGGATGATTATGATTAACAGAATCCAAATACTTATCATCTACTCTAACTTTGACAATTTGAATATATATTTCATGATGAAGATCACAACCATAACCCTTATCGCCTAAGTATGGGAGAAGCTTAAAAAAAACCAGACACATAAGTGTCACGCCAATAATCCAAAATAAAAATCTCTTTTTCATAATTAAATTAGTTATTCCAATTGCGTTCGTCTATTGATGAATGCTTGCTTTTGAAAAGCATTTGCGATGCAATATAACTATGAACGGCCTAAATTTCCACACGGCAGTTATAGTGAAGATATTTCGCTATCGCTCAATATGACAATTAATTACAGCAACACATAAGAATCCCTTATCAAACCGAAAAGCTGCATATTCAGATCTGTTAATACAGCTACCCTTAAATTGTTTTCATACCGCCGGGCATGTTGTGTGCTTTTTAGGATCATTGGCCCTTCCAGCCGGGTTGCTGAGTAAAACTTTAGATCCAGTTCTTTTTGCATGGGGCGGATCACAAAAAAGGTTTGTTTGTGTACAAATACAATACAATTTTTACTGGTGCTTACCAGTACATCATCCCAATCGGCTACTTCGGCTAAAATTTTATCAAATACCAATATTAACTCGGGCGGCCGACCCGCAAACAAGCTATCTAAACTTACCTTAATACAGTAATGCAGCTGGTTAACTTTTAATAGTTCACGCTCGCATATTGGGCAGGTCCAGCTCATGTGTTTTTAAATTGTTATTCAATATTGGTCTAAGTTTAATGAAGCGCAACTTAGACCTAAATTCAAACATACGTCCTGATTGGTCTAAGTTTAATGAAGCGCAACTTAGACCTAAATTCAAACATACGTCCTGCTTCAGTAAATTAATACAAGGTACAAGTCAGCCAGGCTCAACCATACTCACAACACTTGCGCCAGTAGAGGGTTTAGCCTTATCCCGCATACAAACTAATTACTTTCTTTTATTGTTGTTGGTGTAATTGCTTAATTTAGCTTTACATTATCCGCATGAAAAATCCTTTCGCCTTTCTGCTTTTAGCTTTAACCTTAATTATCGCTTCATGTTCGCCAAAAGGTCCGTATGCGGTTACCAACAAGGTGTATAACCGCGAGAAGGATTCAGTAGTAAATGTTATTGAGCGCGAACAAGCTCCAATGCTTACCGATAGCAGCGGTAATGCCATACCATCGGAATGGGTAGGCACGGTAAACTTTAACCTCCGCAAGCCTAATTATGTAATTATCCACTTTACAGCCCAGGATTCGGCAGCGCAAACACTTAAAACGTTTACCATAGTTAAAACACAGGTAAGCGCACACTATGTAATAGGCAGAGATGGCAAGATATACCACATGCTGAATGATTACCTGCGGGCATGGCATGCCGGGGTAAGCAAATGGGGCAGCATTAGTGATATGAACAGCTGCTCAATAGGCATAGAGCTTGATAATAACGGAAGCGAACCATTTAAACCCGCGCAGATCAATAGCTTGCTGGCTTTGCTGGCACAATTGAAAAAAAATTATAACATCCCGGCATCAAATTTTATTGGTCATCAGGATATTGCACCGGGGCGCAAGCCTGATCCAGGGCCATATTTTCCGTGGAAGATACTGGCGCAACATGGCTTTGGTTACTGGAGCGATGATGTGCTTGAACTTGCCCCCGAAAATTTTGATGCAGCTACAGCACTAAAATTAATAGGTTATGATACCCGCGACCTGAATGCTGCCATAGTAGCCTTTAAACGTCATTTTATTCAAACTGATGAAACCCTTACATTAACACAGCTGGATTTGAATGTGTTGTATAACGTGTATCAGAAGTATTAGCCCCCTAACCCCCTGAAGGATGAACCATTTTATGATGCTTAGAATTAGGTTAATCCCCTATTATTAAATATTATTTAATGTGTTATGTAAAAAAAATAAGCTAAATTCGGATATTGAGTTTGTTTTCCTAACAAGTTGAAAGCTATTGTGAAGCGATTTAAACAAATATTACTTACAACACTTTTTTTGTATTGTGTATTTCCATCAATTGCCCAAACGCGTCATAATATCAGCACCAGCGATCGTAAAAATTTTTACCAGCTTTTAAGAGAAGCCAATCTTAAATTTATATTTCCTGCTGGCTTTAAAGAAATACCACCTGTTAACAACGAATACTTTTCATTCGATTATGACATGGAAATCCCCGGCAATGACTTCGAGATGTGGCTGCAGGTTAAATCGCAAAAGCAAAACTGGGCAAGCTATTTACATGCACAGTACGATCTGAGAACGCAATTGGCAAATCCCGATTCGATGTACCTTGATATGGGCAAGGCTATGGCTATTGCGTTAACCGGCAATAAAAATTACCTGGCGCGTAATATGCCTCCTGAAATACTGAGCCGTTATAATGCTGATGCCGGTAAGTCATACCTTTTAAACCTGCTTGATATGCCTGTAACCAGGCACTACAAATATGCTCTGATCGTATCGCTGCAAAAAAACCATACAGGTACGCTTGTAGCTGTCTTTTTTACCAATGATAAAGACCCCGATTTTTACCGGAACGTTAACCGTGCGGCCCATAGTTTTAAGTTTATAGCACAGGCGGCTAACTAATGTTAATAAGTTAGCATAATTCCACGCGTAATTTAGTCCCTAAACTTTATTTTTGTCGCTAGGGCATGCTTTGCCCACAAACACCCACAGAATATGGCAGAAGTAAATTATGATGATGATAGCATACGCTCGCTCGATTGGAAAGAACACATCCGCTTGCGCCCGGGTATGTATATTGGGAAGCTTGGCGATGGCTCGGCTTATGATGATGGCGTTTATGTTTTGCTGAAAGAGATCATCGATAATTCTATTGATGAATTTGTAATGGGTTCAGGCCGGTCGATCGAGGTTAACATGAGCGATCATAAAGTAACCGTTCGCGATTATGGCCGGGGTATACCATTAGGTAAGGTGATCGACTGCGTCTCAAAAATAAATACAGGCGGTAAATACGATAGTAAAGCCTTTCAAAAATCAGTAGGGTTGAACGGTGTGGGTACCAAAGCGGTTAACGCATTATCAAACGTGTTTGTAGTACAATCCTATCGTGATGGCCGCACCAAAGTAGCCGAGTTTGCAAAAGGCGAGCTGGTGCGTGAGGATGCTGAAAAAGAAACAACGCAGCGCAACGGTACCGCTATTAACTTTACGCCGGATGATACCATATTCAGGCATTATCGCTTTATACCGGAGTTTGTTGATAGCATGATATGGAACTATGTGTACCTTAACTCGGGCCTTACCATTAACTTTAACGGCACAAAATATTTTTCGGAACGTGGACTTTATGATCTGCTAACAAAAAAGACCAATGTAGATAACCTGCGCTACCCCATCATCCATCTAAAAGGTGAGGATATTGAAATAGCTTTGACGCATGGGCAGCAATATGGTGAAGAATATTATTCGTTTGTAAACGGGCAGAATACTACACAGGGCGGTACACACCAGGCGGCTTTTCGTGAGGCGGTAGTAAAAACCATCCGCGAGTTTTATGATAAAGATTATGACGCAGCAGATATCCGCGCATCAATAGTCGCGGCAATTGCCATTAAGGTACAGGAGCCGGTATTTGAATCGCAAACCAAAACTAAGCTGGGTTCGCAAAGTATTGGACCTGAAGGGCCTTCAGTACGTGCTTTTATAGGTGATTTTATAAAACACGAGTTGGACAATTACCTGCACAAAAATCCATCGGTTGCCGATGCATTAAAAGCAAGAATATTACAATCAGAGCGTGAACGCAAGGATATAGCCGGAATTAAAAAGCTGGCAAACGAGCGTGCTAAAAAGGCATCGCTGCATAACCGTAAACTGCGCGATTGCAAGCTGCATTTTGATGATAACCATGAGCGCAAGCAGGATACCACATTGTTTATTACCGAAGGTGACTCGGCCAGCGGATCGATCACAAAATCGCGTGATGTAATGACGCAGGCTGTTTTTAGTTTGAAAGGTAAGCCGCTTAACTGTTACGGACTAACTAAAAAAGTGGTTTACGAAAATGAGGAATTTAACCTGCTGCAACACGCATTAAATATTGAGGATGGGCTTGATGCATTGCGCTACAACAATATTGTAATAGCTACCGATGCCGATGTGGATGGTATGCACATCAGGCTGTTGTTAATGACATTTTTCCTGCAATTCTTCCCCGACCTGGTAAAGGCAGGGCACGTATTCATTCTGCAAACGCCATTATTTCGGGTGCGTAATAAAAAGGAAACCATTTATTGCTATAGCGATGAAGAACGCCGTAATGCAATAGCAAAGTTAGGTGTAAAGCCAGAGATCACACGGTTTAAAGGTTTGGGTGAAATATCACCGGATGAATTTGGCCTGTTTATCGGTAAGGATATCCGCCTTGACCCGGTTATATTAAAAGATGCTAATATTAAGGGCTTGCTTGAGTATTTTATGGGTAAAAATACGCCAACCCGCCAGCAGCACATTGTAAATAATCTGCGTGTTGAAAAGGACGACGAAAGCGTAAACCCAACTATCGCCGAGCCGGAAGAGTTGGCGCAATCAGCATAATTAAGCGTCATTGCTATGACGATAAGATCACCTTACCTCAACCGATCTGCTGATTTAACCAGCTTCTCATCGCGTTGGATGCTCTTTATTGCCATTATAAGCAATAAAATAGCTAAAGGGCAAAGGAATAAGCCGATGCCAAAGTTTTTAGGGTCGAGCGTAATGCCACCGGTTACTTCTTTAGCAGTTTGGGCTACCCAAAAGCTGTAGCCAATAATTACCAATATGGTGCTGTAGCTTAAAGCTATTTGCTGTTTACGATTTTTATAAAGGAAGATAATGATGAATGGCAATATCCCAACAACAGCTGTTACTGCCGCGAGCGCCACAAAATGATCTTTAATTACTTGTTGCCCGCCTGCATCAATATAAGTGCCCGTTACCATAATATTGATAGGGATATTATTTACATAAACAGTATGAGCCAAAGGGAAAAGAAAAAGGGCCAGTACGGCTACGCCCGCTAACAGCAGGTAAACACTTTGTATTCTTTGCAGCATATTTTATATATCTTATTGAGCAAAGATAGGAATATGATTAAAATAAATTACAGGAGTTGAAAGGGATAATAACCAGGTAATTAATAAATAACAGCTATTTAAATGTGCCTTCCTCTCTGTTTATTAATACAACAAGCAGGATAAGCATACAATAAGAAAGTAAGTAGTAAAGGCTGAACGTACTAAATACGGTTATAATTTTAAAAAACAGCAACATTATATATATAGGTGCGTATAAAAACGAAAGTCGTAACAAGCCTATTTGCATTTTTTCAAATACTATTTTCAGATAATACTTGAATTTTTCCGTATAGGTCTTCTTTTTAAAAGTACTGTAAATCAGCTCAATATCATTGAGTTGATTTATCACTTTTAATGGATTTACATCAAAGTTTTCCATTTCAGTTATAATTAGTTTAAATAGGGGCTTTTAGGTTCTTATTACACAGCGAACAGGATGGCCTGTAGCGATAATGTTACAATAAGTAAATGCTAATTTAATAGTTTAATTTTAAAAAGCAAACTTAAATTGTAGCATAAACATTTATTAGTAAATAAGTATTGTTGCCGGCTATTATTACCTTTGTTAAGTGACGGATCAGCAACGTTTTTTTATTGAATTGGCCTATAATGGCACCAACTATCATGGCTGGCAAATACAGCGGAATGCAATAAGCGTGCAGCAGGTTTTAAACAAAGCATTAACCACCATTTTGCGTGAGCCAATTGAAACCCTGGGATGCGGACGTACAGATACAGGCGTACACGCCAAACAATTTTTTGCGCATTTTAATGCAGAAAAGTTGATGGCTGATGGTTCATGGCTGATAGATGAGAAAAGTTTACTTAGGGGTTTAAATTCAATATTACCTGCCGATATTGCTGTAAAGCGAATTTTCCCGGTTGCCGCTGATGCACACGCCCGGTTTGATGCTACTTTGCGCTCTTATGAATACCATATCCATTTTAATAAAGACCCTTTTAAGAATGGATATTCATGGTTACTGCGTGACGAGGCTGATATTGTTTTGATGAACAAGGCAGCAGCTATTATAATGGAATACATTGATTTTAGTTGTTTCAGCAAATCAAACACACAGGTTAAAACCAATAACTGCAAAATATCAAAAGCCGAATGGGTAAAAACAGACGGTGGTATAGTTTTCCATATCTCAGCCGACCGCTTTTTACGTAATATGGTACGTGCCATAGTAGGTACACTGTTACAGGTAGGTCACAAAGAAATTGAACCCGAAGCAGTGCGCGCCATTATTGAAAGTAAAAATCGCAGCAACGCGGGTGTATCAGTACCGGCATGTGGTTTGTATCTGGCGGAAGTTTTTTATTAGTACTTGGTATCAAGTAGCTAGTATCAAGACTTTTTTTATTCGATATTTGCACATCAGCTGTATCTGCTTGCATGAAAATGTACTAGCTACTTGATACTAGCTACTAAATACTAAAAAATGGCTGAAGTTACCGGGAAAGCGCTTGATTGGAAATTGCTGGGGCGGGTTATGCACTATGTAAAGCCCTATAACCGAACATTTTTTATAGCGGTGTTTCTAACTGTTTTTTTGGCGGGGATAGCTATCATACAACCCATCCTGATACAAAAAACACTCGATAATTATATTTTAAAGGATAATTACAACGGCCTGGTATTTATGGTTGAGCTGATGCTTACTCAGCTGGTGATCCAAACTATAGCACAGTATTATCAAACGTATATTACTAACTGGCTGGGCGAATCAGTAATACGCGATCTGCGGATAGATATTTTTAACCACATCACCAGTCTGCGCCTAAAATATTTTGACCGCACCCCCATAGGAGTATTGATCACCCGAACTGTATCAGACCTTGAAACTATTGCCGATATTTTTTCGGAAGGATTGATCTCTATTATGGGCGATATGTTGCTGGTATTAGCTGTTATTGGATATATGATGTTTGTAGACTGGAAACTGGCGCTCATAACACTTATTCCAATGCCTTTCCTTTTTGCATCAACCTATGTTTTTAAGGAGGCCATTAAATCATCTTTCCAGGAAGTGCGTACCCAGGTGGCGCATTTAAATACCTTTTTGGCTGAACATATTTCAGGCATCAGCATAATCCAATACTTTGCCCGCGAAGATCAGGAGATGCGCAAATTTGTATCGGTTAACAAAAAATATCGTGATGCTAACATCCGCTCAAACTGGTATTATTCCATATTTTTTCCGGTAGTTGAAATTTTGTTTGCCCTTTGTATTGGTTTGCTGGTATGGTACGGCTGTAAGAGGATCCTGACCGATCAGCAGCTGACCCATTTATCGGCTCATGATAAAATGGTATCGCCGGGTACAATTGTGGAGTTTATAGTTTACCTCAACTTGCTTTTCAGGCCAATAAGGCAATTGGCCGATAAGTTTAATACTCTGCAAATGGGTATGGTGGGTGCCGACAGGATATTTAAAGTGCTGGATACGAATGAGGTTGCTGTTAACGATGGCAAATTGAAACCGACTAAAATTTATGGCGATATTCAGTTTGAAAATGTTTGGTTTGCTTATAATGATGAGAACTGGGTGCTGAAAGACATCAGCTTTCATATAAAACCCGGCGAAACTTTGGCGCTTGTTGGCGCTACAGGTGCGGGTAAATCATCAACCATAAATATTTTGAACCGATTTTACGAAATAAGCAAAGGCAGCGTTAAGGTTGATGGGATAGACATACGTGAATATGATGTTAATTACCTACGATCGCAGATAGCTACAGTTATACAGGATGTGTTTTTGTTTACCGATACCATTGGCAACAACATCAGCCTGAATAATGAAGCTATAACCCGCGAACAAGTAATTGCCGCCGCAAAAGATGTAGGCGCACATGAGTTTATTGAACGCCTGCCAGGAGGTTATGATTATAATGTGATGGAACGCGGATCAACGTTATCTGCGGGCCAGGCGCAGCTCATCTCTTTTATAAGGGCATTGGTATATAATCCATCAATATTAGTGTTGGATGAAGCCACATCATCGGTAGATACTGAAACGGAAATCTTGATACAAAACGCCATAAACAAATTAATGGAAGGCCGTACGGCTATTGTTATTGCTCACCGATTATCGACCATACAAAACGCAGGTAAAATAATAGTGCTTGACCATGGCGAGATAAAAGAAACCGGCACCCACCAGGAACTACTCAAAATTGAGGATGGTTACTACCGTAAATTATATGACTTGCAATTTAATTCAGCGGGAATTTCAAGATAGATTAGTTGCAGGTTGTGTGTTGCAAGTTGTAAGTGAGCTTCGTTAGTTGCAATATGCTTGTTTTTTACATGCAATTCACAACTTATAACCTACAACTATTCAGAAGGTGCAGATTTTACCGGCTGTACCGGTTGCTCCTCATTCTCATGTTTTTCAGCTATATCGCCGCCATGCGGTTCATCGGCAGTATATTTTTTGTCGGTATCGCGCACTACGCTTTTATGGCCATTGTCATGCGACCTGTGAGTTGGGGTATCTGATGGTGATGGTTTATCGGGGGAGTTTGCTGGTTTTGTCATGGCGGTATTGTTTAGTTATTATATCATATTTAACTAACAAACACTATAAATTGTTTAAAAATAGGTGTTCTGTAATAATTTGATTACGATGATATTTTGCTGTTAATATGCAGTCTATTGTATAAATTAGAATCACAACAATTAAAAACTATCACAATGAAAAAGTTATTATTCCTGCTGCTTTTTGCAGCGCCAATGTTTTGCATGGCACAAACTAATACAACCGTAAATAAACAAGTGACCTATTGTATAGCAATAGTTGGTAACGATGGATCAAAGTTTGATATGATGTTTGATGATGGATCAACCAAAAAAAGGGACGGTGTAAAGGTGAAAGATGCTAAAGGCAAAATAATGACATTTGATTCTAAAGTAAGTGCGCTAAATTATGTGTCTAAACTTGGCTGGACGCTGGTTTCAAGTTACATCCCGACAAATATTGACATGGCCGTTGCATTCGTTTTTGAACGTCCTGTTACCCAATAGCATCTGGTTCGCGTTAATTTTTGTTAAAACAATCATTAAACCTTGGTTGGGTAAATAATAATAACAGATAAACTTTTACCTTTAGGCAGGGTTTGCTAATTTCGCAAAAACCAAAAAGCAGCTATGGAAGAATTTGAAGCAAGCGAATCGGCTAATAAAACCAAAACGATCTATATATCAACCGTATTTGGCATTGCCATGGTATTGCTGATGGTAGGTTTGCTTGGGCTAATACTGGTGCATGCCAATAATTTAAAGCGTTACGTAAAAGAAAACATTGTACTTAATGTTTTTATGGATGATGCCGCTCATGAAACCGATGTACTTCAATTACAAAAGCAACTGAGTGCCGATCCCAGGGTTAAAGATGCCCAGTATGTAAGCAAGGAACTGGCTGCCCGTAATCTGCAAAAAGACCTGGGCGAAGACTTTGTGAAGTTTTTGGGCTATAATCCCTTATCGCCATCGCTTGATGTTTACCTTAAGGCTGATTACACCAACAATGCCGATATCGACAAATTCAAAGCCGAACTTTTAAAAAATCCCATAGTAAAAGAGATAAAATACCAGCAACCACTGGTAGATGTAATGAACCAGAACCTGGCTTCAATAAGTTTGGTGATATTGGTTTTTGCAGGCATATTTGTAATATTATCGGTAGCGCTTATTAACAATACTATCAGACTGGCCATTTACTCGCAGCGGTTTTTGATCAAATCAATGCAATTGGTTGGCGCAACAAAAGGATTTATCCGCAAGCCATTTCTGCTATATGGTATATGGCATGGCTTGTTAGGCGGATTAATAGCTATAATTATATTGATTGGCACCCTATACCTGGCCGATCAGCAGGTTCCTGATCTTATTATACTGCAAAGCTATACCGAGTTTGGGATAGTATTTGCAATAGTAATAGCTATGGGTATATTTATTTCGGGGTTCAGCACATTTTTGGCGGTAAATAAGTTTTTACGTTTAAAAATATATGATCTTTATAGATAGAGATAAAGTTAAAAGGTTAAAGTTGAAAGTAAAAAGTAGTAACTAGATAAAATAAGTAATTCACTCAATCACTCATTATAAAAAAATATGGCACAAAAAATTACAAAACCGGTTTCTCCGGTAAAAACAGCGGCAAAGCCATCGCTTACCACGCCTGTTCATTTTGTTTTTGATAGCAGCAATTACCGTTTGTTAATTATAAGCGTAGCTGTAGTAGCATTGGGCTTCGTGCTAATGTCGGGTACTACTGATATTTACAGCAATACAAAAATAGTGGTTGCTCCGCTGGTTGTTTTGGCTGGCTTTGCTTTAGGTTTTGTGGCCATATTAAAAAAGCCATCGACTAAAGTATGAGCATCATCCATGTAATAGTTCTGGCAATTATTGAAGGGTTGACAGAATTTTTACCGGTATCATCAACCGGGCATATGGTTATTGCAAGCTCATTAATGGGCATAAGCAAAGATGAATTTGTAAAGCTTTTTGAAATTGTAATACAGCTGGGTGCCATATTAGCGGTGGTTGTGTTGTACTTTAAACGCTTTTTCCGTTCTGTTGATTTCTACATCAAATTAGTGATAGGTGTTATACCCGCTGTGATACTTGGATTACTGTTAAAAAAATATATCGATCATTTATTGGAAAGCCCGCTTGTGGTAGCCATAGCATTTGTTGTTGGTGGTGTTATTCTCCTTTTTGTTGATGATTGGTTTAATAAACCAACTATTACCGAAGAAAAGAATATCAGCCATTTAACGGCATTTAAGATCGGTGTATTCCAGTGTTTGGCAATGGTGCCGGGTGTGTCACGTTCCGCAGCATCAATTGTAGGAGGTATGTCGCAAAAGCTGAGTCGTACTGCCGCTGCCGAATTCTCTTTCTTTTTAGCAGTTCCTACCATGTTTGGCGCTACAATAAAGGATCTGTGGGATTTTCACAAGCACAATACTTTAACGCCCGAGGTAATGCACCATGATATAAAATACCTGCTTATAGGGAGCGCTATAGCATTTGTGGTTGCGCTAATGGCTATTCGTACCTTTATTACCTTTTTAGAGCAAAAAGGCTTTAAACTTTTCGGCTATTACCGCATTGTTGCCGGTATAGCAATTATTATATTATACTATACGGGTAATGCTTTGCATACCATGTAATTACGGCAAATACAATTTTAAAAAATAGCGATGGGTTTAAAACCCATCGCTATTTTTTTATGCGGATATTTTTGTCAATAACGGGCATTAAAACTAATAGCATTAGCTATTGTTATTTTTTTGATCTTTATTAAAGAGTTTAAGTGCTTGGTGCCAGTATGAAGAAAAAAGATGAAATAGCCCATTTTGATAAAGAGTGGGAAGATATGAAAACTCACCTTAAATCATTTTTAAATGACGAACGGCAAGAAGATCTGCATCATTTCAGGGTGCAGGTTAAAAAGTTATATGCTTTTTTAATACTGGCAGATAGCGCAAAACGACACCCCGAATTGATCAAACTCTTTAAGCCGATAAGAACAGTTTTTAAAAAAGCCGGTGAAATAAGAAATGCTTATTTAAATCTGGAACTAGGTAAAGCGCATCAAAAACAGATGGATGAATTTTTGATAGCACAGCATGAATTGCTTAACAAAGCTATAGCGGCGTTTAAATTGGATAAGGACAAGCATCTTGAAAAGATTAAAAGGGCCTATAAAAAGCTTGTAGAAAAGATAACTCCTGTTGATGATATTCATATCAGCTTGTTTTATATAAACCATTTGGAGCATATCGCAGGTTCACTTGCAGAACTTAAGTTTAATGATGAACTGCATGACAGCCGTACACTGGTTAAAAATTTAATATATAATCATAAGTTAGTGCATGCAAAACTGGCTGTTGAATTTAATGAAGACTATCTGCAGGATATACAAACTGCCATCGGCGACTGGCATGATAATATAGATGCAATAACGTTATTTTCAGGCGATGGGGTAATGGATAAACAAACAGTTACCAATTTAAAAAAGCAGGATATAAAGTATAAAAGTAATATAAAGCTGCTAGTTAAAGATTTTTACAACCGCGCAACAACTGCTGTTGAAACGCTGGTTGAACAAGTAAGTTAAAACGATGGGTATAGAAATTGAAAGAAAGTTTTTAGTAGATCACGAGGCCTGGCATAAACTGGAGAAACCTAAAGGCGCACATTACCGCCAAGGTTATATTTTAAGCGATGATACCCGTACAGTGCGTGTGCGGATTACAGATATGCATGGGTATATCACTTTAAAAGGCAGCGGAAATGGAGGCATTAGTCGTAAAGAATATGAGTACGAGATCCCCATAGCCGATGGTAAAGATATATTGAACGAATTTGCCGAAAACGGTACCGAAAAAATACGTTATCGTATACCCAATGGCAATTTCACTTGGGAGGTTGACGTATTTTTAGGGGATAATGAAGGATTAATAGTAGCCGAGATAGAGCTTAACAACGAAGACGATGAATTTGAAAAGCCTGATTGGATAACTCAGGAGGTAAGTGATGATGGCCGCTACGCCAACTCCCGCCTGGCTGTGAAACCATATAAGGATTGGTAAATAAATGGCATATGAAATTAATGCTTAGCTCATGAAAATGATAATTCCCAACATCTACTCAATGCTGTTGATGGGCTGCGGTAAATAATTTTCCAGTTAGCATCACTTAACTTTATACCCACAAATACATTTTCTACAATGCTTTTAAAACGAGCGTCTGCTTTACGGTATTTGTCCTCGCTTTCTTTAATAATGGCGCTGCTTTTTAAAATATCCTTAATGACTATCCGGTTGTTGTAACAAAACTAAAAATCTAAATCTTTTTCTTTTTAAACAATATTATTGATTAATTTCAGATATACAAAAGGCGGCTACTTGAACCTTCACCGCCTTGAAACTGTTGTTACTTTTTGCTTTTTCTAAAAGCTGTAAAAATCGCTACTACATAATAAATGTTTTGTAGATAGATGTTAACCTCCTCTGAGGTCGGGAATTGGTTGGTAACCATTTTTTAATATTAGTATTGACTACGATTTTTAACCAAACCCTCACCTGTCGAATAGGTGAGGGTTATTACTTTTAAACCTACTTTATTTCATATCCACAAAAACAATTTATTTTAAAATATTCAAAATTTTGTTAATAAGTCTGTTCTAAATGGTTGATAACCAGAAGACTTATCGTTAAATTCAGATATAAAATCGATAAATCGTGAACTTACTTGACTTTAACAGCCGCTTCTCAACTGAAGAATCTTGCAGAAATTATTTAAAACAAAAACGTGAAGCCGAAGGCATCATCTGTACTTGTGGTAACAAAACACACTACTGGATTCGCACCCGTGAATTATGGAAGTGTAAGGTATGTAATACCTGTTTAAATCTTCGTGCAGGAACTATTATGGAAAAATCACATATACCTGTACGTACATGGTTTATGGCACTTCATTTAATGACTTCAACTAAAAAATCTTTCTCTGCACTTGAAATGCAGCGCCAATTAGGACTACCAAATTATGAACCAGCATGGTATATGATGCAGAAAATTCGTAAAACAATGGGTAAACGGGATAGTAAATATCAATTACAAGGTGAAATTGAAGTAGATGAAGGTTTTTATGAAGTTGTAACTATTCCTGAACGAGATGCACTCGGTAATCTGATCAAACCAGAAACGACTAAAAAGCGAGGAAGAGGATCTGAAAAACAGAAAAAAGTGTTAGTGATGGTAGAATCTTTCCCGAACCCTCAACAAATGGATAAACATAAAAAGAAGAGAGTAATGGGCTTTGTTAAAATGGTTACTATTGATGATCTTTCTTCAACTGGTATCAATTACGAATTGAAAAAATCATTAGATCCAACATCAACAATAGTAACAGATGGATGGCGTGGGTACAGCCGTTCAACTGAGGTTATCAGAAAGCACATAGCAAATGTTGTACCGTCAAAGGAGGCACACAAAACCCTTCCTTGGGTTCATACAGTAATCGCTAATTCAAAACGTTTATTCTTAGGTACACACCATTCAATTGGTCATGATTATCTGCAAAATTATTTAGATGAGTTTTGTTATAAACTCAACCGCCGTAATTTTAAATCAGACCTTTTTGATAGAATGATAACAGCAGGTATTAACGATACTTGGTATTAGGGGTAGTTTCTTTATAAAAAAGTAAAATAGGTAAATTTAGGTATGACAGCACATGAATTAGCATATAAATTATTGGAACAGGAGGATATAATTGTATATATTCCTGTTCCAAATACAAAGAATGATGTTCAAGAAGTTAAAAAATTATCAATAGGCAGTACTGGTAACCCTTACGAAACTTCCGTTTACTCAATAACGTTAGCAGGTGATATCCGATATTAAATACGCCTATCATTCAGTTTATTCCAAATAATTGTATAAGAATCTGCTAATATCCCTATAAGTTTATTTTCAATACCATTTGGTATTACAGGTTCATTTGAAATTGACCAGCCGATATGAGGATCTGACTCCCATAAATCTTGCACTTCCTTTGAAGATTCATAAATTAGTTTGATAAATTCATTTTCAAACCATAGTTTTTGTTCAGGTGTTAAATTCGGTTTCATAGTATTAAAGTTAAAAGGTTAATTTTTAATATAAGCACTTACTATCTGAAAATCAATTTTAGTAGTTGTATCTGGATAGTCTCGATCACAACCTAAAACAGCTTCTTCTTGAGGTCCAACAGGTTGTTCATATGTATTTTCTGACTCTGTACCATCAGCTTTGGTATAAATGCTTTTGACTACAAATGTTATTTTTTGATTAGATGAACTATTTAATAAATAAGCGCATGAATGACAAGGCGGTTTATCTCTCCATTGTATTGTACCTTTTGAAGAAGGTGAACAGGAGTAAAGAGAGAAAATAAACGAAAGAGGTAAAAGGAACTTTTTAATCATGATAAGAGTTTGTTTATACCAATTAGCTCCTATCCTTGGTGACATAAAAAGTAAGCGTGGAGCCTCACCAAGTCACCACGCCCGTCGAAAAGCGTACATACGAAAGTGATAAACCCCACGCTATGGCGTACGGCAAAATCATCCCTCGTATGTTTATAGTCCTGAAATTTCGACGGTTCGGTGACTTAAACGAGTTCGCTATTATAATTAGATCAAAGTAAATAATAAAAGGAATAATAACAAACCAGTTTTAAAACTTATTCTTTTATAAAAAAGCTTCTATTTATATTTAGTTAACAAAACAAAAAACCCTAACCATTTTAACATGATTAGGGAAAT
>Ga0302300_1000112_pt1 | contig 76434 bp, 68 predicted proteins | sample III_Palsa_E1_1_FD_198756 | JGI IMG/M metagenome (GOLD analysis project Ga0302300, IMG submission 198756) | Peat permafrost microbial communities from Stordalen Mire near Abisko, Sweden - III_Palsa_E1_1 | ecosystem: Environmental > Terrestrial > Soil > Palsa > Peat permafrost | place: Sweden...
TGATCAACTCAGTGTTCAACCGATTTAGTTCCTGTTGTTTTAGTTTTAATTCTTCGGCTTTGCCGGATGCTTTTAAAGCTGCAGATCGGTTTTGAAGATCAGTTGACTGATCTTTAAAATCATTTATCCGTGTATCTATCTGTTTTATTTCCTTAGCCAGGTTTTCCAAATTTTTAGCGCGACCAATACGCTTTCCTTCAAACAATCCAACCGAACCACCAGCCATGGTATGTTTGGATTTGTTGAACTTTCCGCTTTTACCTATCAGCACCACACCATTGGGTAGTTCAGCGTTGTTAAGCATTTGATCATTACTGTCATCAACCAAATAAACATTTTTAAGCAAATGATTACAAAGGTTTTGGTAATGCTTATCAACTTCAATTACCTGTAATGCAGGAATAGCACCAGGAAAGATTTGTAAAATATCCGAAGTTAAAATCCTCTCCTCAGGGGAGGATTTAGGTGGGGCTTGTTCATTTTTATAACCATCCAGCACAAAAAACTGCGCCCTGCCTTTTGCCGACTTACTTAACAGGTTAATAGCGCTAATAGCCTCATTATAATTGTTAACCACATAATGATTCATTAGCGGCTCTAAATAGTTTTCAATAGCTACGCGATATTCCTCTTTGCAAAATAGAATATCACTGAATAAAGGCACGTTACCGGTCCAGTCGGCATTCTTCTTTAAAAACCGGATGGATTCGGGGAAGCCCTCCAAATTATCAACCATACTTTTGGTAAGGTTGTATTCGTTTTGCTTTGCATCCAGTTTACGGCTGTCGGCTATAATGCTTTCCTTAACTATATTAAGTTCTTCATCAATAGTTACCAGTTGATCTTTTAGCTTTTGCTCAAAGTCAACAAGCACATGGTATTCCTGCTCTAAAGTTTCGGTTCGCTGTTCTAATTCGGCAACAGCTACGTTAAAATGCGAAAGTTCCACTTCTTTATTGGTGGCATCTTCCATGTTCCGCTGACTTTCCTGCTCTAAAGCCTGTTGTTGTATTTGCAGAATATCCAGGTCTTTTTCTGTTTTATAAACCTGGTTCTGTAGTCTGGTGTTAATGCCGCTAAGTTCACTTAATTCATTCCGAGCCGAAGTTTGTTGTGCACGTAGTTCATCAACGGCTAGTTTAAGGTCTGCCAGTTTGGTTTGTACCGTTTGCAGTGTTTCGTCTTCCTGAAATTTTTCTTCGGATAAGCGTTTAATATTATAAAGTACGTGGTTCAGTTGGTTACGATCGCGTTCCAGTTCATCGCTTAACCGGGCTTCCTTATCCTGCTGAAATTTAAGCTGTTCGTTCTTTATCTTCTTCTCACTTTCATAAGCCCTTATCTTACTCACATATTCATTAGTGGCTTTTTGCTGGATGGAAAGATTTTTCTCTTTATTCAGGCTATCCAGCTTTGATTGCTGCAGAGTTGCTTCAATAGTATCTATCTGTACTGCAATTCCAGATTTTTCAACAAGCTGAATTTGTTCCTTTTCTTCAATACGGGCAAGCGACTCACTGAATGAAGCAATGCGGAACGAGGCCAGCATAATACTCAATGATTTATATTGATCGCGGATGCGGTAATAGCGTTCTGTTTTCTTTGCCTGGTTTTCCAGCGTTTTCAGGTTCTTTTCTATTTCGAAAAGCAGGTCCTCAACACGTTCCAGATCAGCCTCAGTGTCCTTTAATTTGGAAAAAGTTTGCTTTTTACGTAGTTTGTATTTTGATATGCCCGATGCTTCTTCAAACAAATTTCGGCGTGAACCTTCTTTGTTATTGATGATCTCATCAACCATTCGTAATTCAATAATTGCATAAGAGTCGGAGCCAATACCGGTATCCAAAAATAGATCGGTAATGTCTTTTAAGCGGCATTGTACATCATTCAGCCGGTATTCGCTGTCGCCGTTACGATAAAGCTTGCGGGTTAGCGTAACCTGCGAGAACTCGACAGGTAGAACATTTTTTGTATTATCAAAGGTGAGCGATACCTCAGCAAGATTAGCGGGTTTCCTGCTTTTGGAACCATTAAAAATAATGTTGTCCATCTTTTCAGACCGCAGCATCCGGGTGCTTTGTTCGCCCAATACCCAGCGTATGGAATCGACCACATTTGATTTTCCGCAGCCGTTAGGGCCTACAATAGCAGTTACACCCTCATTAAAATTGATGGTGATCTTATCTCCAAAGCTTTTAAACCCCTTGATTTCTAAAGATGTAAGCTGCATTTAAATTTTAATGGTACAGAAAATTCCGACCTTCAAATTAGGCATAAAAAAATGAAATTCTAAAATATATTTAAGTGAATGCGAACGACAAAAGGATAATGGCGAAAGTTAAATTATGATTACAGCCAAATGGATGAAAATGCACGTTTGCTCTTACATTTTACCCTAATCCTTTTGCCTTTTACCTATCCAAATAAAACTTTTGGCACCTTAAACAGTTTATGGTATCATAACTCTAATTATTATGAAAATAGCCGTATTCGCAGCCGCTGGCCGTATTGGTAGCCGTATAGTTAATGAAGCTTTAAACCGTGGACACGCCGTTACAGCGGTTGTACGCCATCCTGAAAATTATACGCTTATTCATCAACATTTAAAGGTAGCTAAAGCTGACCTGTTCAATTCGCAGGATGTGGAAACCGGAGCTTTTGATCAGGATGCTGTGGTATCAGCTTATAGCCCGGCCAAGGGCATACCTGCATCAACTATTACAGAAGTTGCCATTCCGTTAATAAATGGTTTAAAGCAAGCGCATGTTAAACGCCTGTTGATAGTTGGCGGGGCTGGCAGCCTTGAAGTTTCACCGGGTGTGCAATTGGTTGATACACCAGATTTCCCGGCAGAATACAAGTCTGTATCCTTGGCTCACAGGGAAGCATTGAAATTATATCAACGGGAAAAAGAATTGAACTGGACATTCGTCAGCCCTTCTGCAGAAATTTATCCCGGAGAACGTACCGGCAAATTCCGTACTGGTACTAATCAACTATTAACTGATGCACAGGGCAGAAGTCATATATCTATGGAGGATTATGCCGTCGCCTTTATTGATGAGATTGAAAATCCCATGCACATAAGGGAAGTGATGACAGTGGGATATTAATTATAGTTGTAAGTTATGAGTTGAAAGTAATGTATTTTTTCATACTTACAACCTATAACCTACAACTCAATTTCTCCCTTTAAATAAGTTACTGCTTTACCGCTAATCAGTACGCGGTCGTCTTTAAGCTCGCACCAAAGTTCACCTTTACGTGATGATAGCTGATAGGCATGGAGTTTATTTTTACCCAATTTTTTTGCCCAATAGGGTATGAGGTTACAATGTGCTGATCCGGTTACGGGGTCTTCAGGAATACCTGCACCGGGTGCAAAAAATCGGGATACAAAATCAACATTCTTGCCAGGTGCGGTAACAATTACACCAACGGTGTCCATTTTTGATAGCGCAAAAAAATCAGGACTAATATCTATAATATCATCTTCAGACTCATAAACTAAAAAGTAATCTCTTGAGCGTAATACTTCAACAGGTTCTTTTTCTCCTAAAGCCTCTACTAATCCGTTGGGGGCATCTATATGAATAGGCGGCCTTGACGGAAAGTCCATTGTGTATTTATCCCCATCCTTTTTAACGTGCAATGTGCCGGCCTTTAGCGTTTCAAAATGTATTGCATCTTCATTATGCGCTAATTCGGTATATAATATGTGTGCCGATGCAAGAGTAGCATGTCCGCACAGATCTATCTCATATTCAGGTGTGAACCATCTTAATTTATAACCGGTTTCGTTCTTTACAAAAAAGGCAGTTTCGGCTAAATTATTCTCCTGTGCAATTTTTAACATCACTTCATCAGGCAGCCATTCCGTAAGCGGACAAATAGCCGCCGGGTTACCACCAAACAGTTTATCGGTAAAAGCATCAGCCTGATAAATTGGAATAGTCATATTTAGATGAATTATTTGTTAAGCTAATGTAGGAAAAGAATGAAAAGAAACAAGAGTTTAGAACCAGGAGTCAAAAAAAAAATATAAGAACAAAAAAAGTCAGGAATCAGGATGACAAACTTTCGTCGCTATCCTGATTCCTGACTCTCGTATCTTGACTCTTCTAAAAATTACTTTCCGTAATAAACATTATTGCTTAGATCTGAATCAGGTAAATCGTGATCAGGATCAAGCACCATAGATTTTATAGCGGAGATTGAAGGGTATTTGAAAACCCATACACCATTACGTTGCCATATATTCACAGGGAAATGCAAGGTTTCAACAGTTCCGTTGGTCTGGGTTATTTTTAAAACCACAGGCATGGCCATTTTGTCCTTGTTCACAATTGTGATCAGTGCACCCTGGGCAACATCATTATTTATGTAGCTAACAGATTGTATAGCCTGATCAAGTTTCCAGGTGGTAAAGAACCACGGTTTAAAGAACCAATTTAAATCCTCACCTGTGGCATCATTCATTGCTCTGAAAAAATCATACGGCAGTGGGTGTTTAAATGCCCAATGCTTAATGTACTCGCGGAACGCATAATCAAAACGTTCAGGCCCAAGCACATCATTACGTAGCATGGTAAGGCCCAACGATGTTTTAACATAATATTGGCCATAATCATTAAGACCGATAGCCTCAGGAGGTGTCATAAGTGGATCTCTGCTGTTTTTGTACTCCCTTAATATGAGGTGAGCCATTTTAGCGGTATCTTTATATTCGCCATTATTAAAATGATCTGAAGCATATATATTTATAAAGGTGTTAAAGCCTTCATCCATCCACATATATTTACGCTCATTGGTGCCTACTATCATCGGGAACCAGTTATGACCTATTTCATGTGTGATATCGCCCCAAAGATTTTTATTCTTTAAATTGTTAAGGCAGAATATAATACCCGGATATTCCATACCCAAAGCAACGCCTGATACACTTGTAGCAGAGTTCCACGGATATTCAAAATAAGCATTAGAATAAATTTCCATGCTGTTTTTTAAGTATTCAGTTGAACGGCTCCATGAATCAATTCCTGAGCTTTCAACAGGGTAGGCTGACATAGCAATCCCTTTACGTCCTGATGGGAAATTAACTCTTGCCGCATCCCAAATAAATGCAGTTGAAGCTGCCCATGAAACATCGCGGCTGTTTTGCATTTTAAAGTGCCAGGTTAAAGTTCCTTTAAAAGGATGGGTTGCTGGCTGATCAACTTCTTCTGGTTTTATCAGCATGACCGTTTTATCGCTGTTGCGAGCTTCAGCCAAGCGGCTTTGTTGTGTTGCAGTAAGTACTTGTGCGCCGTTTTGCAAATCGCCTGAGCCAACAACCAGCATATTTGCCGGTGCAGTTATGTAATAGTCAAAATCGCCATAATCGCAATAGAATTCACCTAAGCCCATGTAAGGTAAGGTGTTCCATCCTTCGGCATCGTCATAAACACACATCCGTGGGTACCATTGGGCAATTTCATAAACATAACCTTGTTTAAATTTTTGGCGGCCCATACGGTCGGCACCGTAACGTGGTATTGAAAAGCTATACTTTACTTTTACAACTATCTGATCGCCTTTTGCGCCAAGCGGAGTTTTTAAACGAACCTGCATACGGGCATCAGTTATCACCGGGTCAACAGTATAAGTTTGATTTTTATAAGTAACAGATACGGATTCAATATGATAACCACCACGACTAAAGCCTTTTACATCAAAACGGTCACCACTGATTGGCGTAACTGCAGCACCGCGGGAATCAGGTTTAAACAAGTTCTGATCAAGTTGTAACCATAAGTAGTCAAGTTTGTCAGGGCTATTATTGGTATAATCTATAGCTACATCGCCGGTAATAGTAGTATCCTGCGGAGTTTCGCTTAAAGTAGCATGTATAAGATAATTTACATGGTTTTGCCAGTAGTTAGCGCCGGGTTGTCCGTCTGCCGACCGGGTATCGCCGGTAGTAACCGGCCAGGTAATAGGGCCGAACAAATCATTATGATCGTACTTAATAGAATCGGGCGTTTGTTGTGCCAATGCATTTGCAGCTGTAAAGAACAGGGCGCATGCTGCCACAAAACGTTTTAGTTTAATGTAGTGCATTTTTTTGGTCAATTAAAAAGCCGAAAATAACAAAAAAAATGAATGTTGCATTTTTAAAGGTGTAATGATAAGCCAGAGAGCTGTTGAAAACTATTGATGTAATTAAAACTTTTCAATCCAAAATTGCTTTAATTTTAACAGACTGAATTATCGCATCTTTACCCGCTTAATTTATTACATGAACCATCTTGCCAATTCTACGTCGCCCTACTTATTGCAGCATGCCAATAATCCTGTAAACTGGTACCCCTGGGGAGCCGAAGCTTTAAAAAAAGCTAAGGATGAAAACAAACTGATACTGGTAAGCATTGGCTATTCTGCCTGTCACTGGTGCCATGTTATGGAGCATGAAAGCTTTGAAGATGAAAGCGTGGCGGCGGTAATGAATGAGTATTTTGTTTGTATTAAGGTTGACAGGGAAGAACGCCCGGATATTGACCAAATCTATATGAGTGCCGTACAGTTAATGAGCGGCAGGGGTGGTTGGCCATTAAATTGTATTTGCATGCCCGATCAGCGGCCCATATATGGTGGCACCTATTTTCGTAAAAATGATTGGACATCGCTGCTGTTTAACTTGGCCGATTTTTATAAGCAAAAACCAACCGAGGCCGACGAATATGCTGTAAAATTAACGGAAGGCATAAAGCAATATGAATCTATTGGGTTTGTAAAAGAACAACCCGATTACAGCAAAGACGATGTACAGGTTATAGTTGATAACTGGAAAAAATACTTTGATAAAGAAGAAGGTGGCATGGGTTCGTCGCCCAAATTTCCAATGCCAAATAACTGGCAGTTCTTAATGCGTTATGCATATTTAATGAACGACAGCGAAATTGCTCAAACGGTTACTTTAACGCTTAAAAAAATGGCTTTGGGTGGTATATATGACCATATAGGCGGTGGTTTTGCGCGCTATAGTGTTGATGGCCGCTGGCACGTACCTCATTTTGAAAAGATGTTGTATGACAATGCCCAGTTGGTCAGTCTTTATTCAGAAGCATATACCTGGAAAAGTTCGCAGCTTTATAAACAGGTGGTAGATGAAATTATAACTTTTATATCTCGAGAGCTAACATCGCCGGAGGGTGGTTTTTATAGCGCATTAGATGCGGATAGTGAAGGCGTTGAGGGCAAGTTTTATACTTTCACCAAAGCGGAGATAGAAGAAATATTAGGCGATGATGCAGCCTTATTTTGCATTTACTATAATATAACGGATGAAGGCAATTGGGAAGAAGAGCATACCAATGTATTGTTTAAAAAACATAAGGATATGAACTTGGCCAATCAATTAGGGCTGTTGCTTGATGATATGGTTGAGCGTATTGAAGCATCACAAAAAAAAATGTTTGAAGCACGCAGTCACCGCATACGACCGGGGTTGGATAATAAGATCCTGGCTTCGTGGAATGGTTTGATGCTTAAGGGGCTTTGTGATGCTTACCGTGCTTTCAATAAAGCTGATTATCTGGAAACTGCACTCAAAAATGCCGCATTCATTTTAAATAATTTGATAGATGCTGAAGGCAGGCTATCGCGTATATATCAATCAGAAGATAACTATTTGATTGCTTTTTTGGATGACTACGCTAATGTGATCGACGCTTTTATTGCTTTATATGAGGTTACGTTTGACGAAAGCTGGCTGCAACAAGCTCAAAAATTAGCCAATCATGCTATCGCTCATTATTATGACCCGGGTAAAGGGGTATTTTATTTTACTGCGGATGATGATGAGCAACTGATCGCTCGCAAATCAGAAATAATGGATGGCGTAATACCTGCATCTAACTCAGTAATGGCCCGTAATCTTAAAAAGTTGGGCTTATTGTTTGATGATGAGGAATATATTGAAGTTTCAGCGCAATTATTACGTAATATAACGCCACATCTGGCTAAATATGGATCGGCTTATTCAAACTGGGCAACACTATTACTCGATGAGATTTTCGGTATCTATGAAGTTGCTATAACTGGTGATGATGCTACATCATTCCGAACGGAAATAGAAAATAATTACATCCCAAACAAAATAATATTGGGAGGTACAAAAGGAAGTTTACCTTTGCTGCGGGATAAGTTTAGCAACACAACCCAGATTTTTATCTGTAAAGATAAAACCTGTAGTTTACCAGTTGATAATATTACTGATGCTCTGAAACAAATTAATTCTAAAATTCTTATATAAGAAAAAACACTTTTGATAATGAAAATTGCACCAAAAAACGTAGTGTCGCTAACTTATGATCTGTATGTAGATCAGGATGGCACTGAAAATTTAGTTGAGAGCGCTACTCAGGAGCAGCCTTTAACCTTTTTATTCGGAGCAGGACAAATGCTACCAAAATTCGAGGAGAATTTAAGTACGCTATCAACAGGGGATGATTATGATTTTCATTTATCAGCTCAGGATGCTTATGGCGAATATGATGAAGAAGCTGTAGCTAATTTACCAAAGGAAATGTTCAATGGTACTGATGTACCTGAAATAGGCAGCATTTTACCATTACAGGATAATAATGGTAATCGTTTTCAAGGCCAGGTAGTATCAGTTGCTGAGGATTCAGTAATTGTTGACCTTAATCACCCAATGGCAGGCCAGGAGCTTCATTTTAAAGGTAATATTTTAAATGTACGCCCGGCAACTGAAGAAGAATTATCTCATGGCCATGCTCACGGAGCAGATGGTCATCACCAACACTAATAAAACTCATAAAGCGTTATTGCGATCAGCCTATAGACTGAAGAGCAATAACGCTTTCGTTTTTAATAAACATCCAGCCTGCTATCATAACCTATACTGCATTTTATAAATATGCGGCTTAATATTGGCTCATGATTTAGTGTGGCGGGTACAAATATTTTATCTTCTTCATCTATAAGTTCCGGGCTAAAAGTAGTTATCCATTCATCTCCCTGGTATTTTATATGTATTTTAAACTCGGCGAGTCTTCCGCCAGGGCTAACAAGTACCTCCAAAACTGCAAAAATCTGCGAAGGATCGATATTATAGAAGTCCTGCGGCAATACATAAAACTTTAAATAGGGAATGTACCCATAACATCGTCCGCCTATTTTTATGGGTTTGGTAACATAGTCAGTATCTTTAAATTTAGTATCAAAAACATACATTATTTTTGTTTGGTTAAGGCTATCCGCAGGCTCCTCATATAATATCATACTCCGGTTATAATCAAATATCTGTGTCAGTTTGCCACCGGTATCAAAAAAACGCCATATGCCAGTTTTTTGATTGTTTGTATAATCACCAAAAGCAAGTGCAGTTTTGCGCTCGAACACTGCCATATATCTGCCTTGTTTAGTTTGTTTGTCGGTTTTTAGTACATTGTAATCTTCTATTACAGATGCTGTTAGCCTATCCTTTTGCTTAATAGTTTCCTGAGCAAACATATTTCCGGCAAATAGTATAATAATAACAAGTAGGATATATTTTTTCACTAATAGGTACTGGTTTAATAAATATTATAAAAATAATATCGGGGTACTATGCGCAAAGTGTAATAAATATTATAATAATGCAATTTCTGATGATTAATTTGTGCTTATAAAATATTCAATCTTATGATAGCTCAACCCAATGAATCACCGTACAAAAGTGTACGTTTTTCAGAAACCGTGATCACTGAATTAATGATACCTGCTTATTCTAATTTTGGCGGTAAGATACATGGCGGTGTTTTGTTATCGCTAATGGATAAGGTGGCTTATGTTTGCGCAGCCAAACATGCGGGCAATTATTGTGTAACAGCATCAATTGATACAGTAGATTTTTTACAGCCGGTTGAAGTAGGTGAACTGGTCTCACTCATGGCTTCTGTAAATTATGTGGGCAATACTTCGGTGGTGGTGGGTATAAGGGTAATATCTGAAAATATTAAAACCAATGAAATAAAGCATACTAATACTAGCTACTTTACTATGGTTGCCAAGGATGAAAATAACGATCTTGTACAAATACCCGGATTAATACTGGAGGACAGGGAAGATGTAAGGCGTTTTATTGAAGCAAGGCGAAGAAAAGAGATCAAACAAAATTACAGAAAAGAATCTGATGCAATTAAAATGCCCAATGATTACGAACAATGCAAACAATTGCTCATCGGCGAGCGTTGTATAGTAACTGCCTGATAAAATAATAGAATGAGAACTTTCAGGCACCTGCTATACTAATTATATTTATTAATTCTTGGTTGTACTTTCAAGTTGAATTGTTCGTTATTGTAATTAAAGGCAATTTATTTTAGTTGAACCATATTATACTTCCATTATCCTTTCGTTATTATTCCCCAGGGTTTTGAATCATATTCTTCCGTTTCAATAATTTATATATACCTTTCAAGCTTAACCCTCTAATTAATTACAAACTAATTTAAAACCAAATGGCCTTTTTAGACAGTGTGCTGGAGCCGCCCGCGTATGGGTGGAAAGATGAGTGTGGAAACCTTTCGGAACCAACTTCCAATCAAATACTAAAAGAATTTTTTAAACGGCTAAACGTATTCAAAAACAAAAAGAACTGGATGTCGTTTATGAGCTGGTTCATGGTTTTGTGCCTTGCACCATTTTTGTTCCTTTTTATATTCAAATATTTTTCGATCAAGCTATTAATAGTTGCCTTTGTTTACAGCATGGTAATTATGGGTACACACGGTACTATCTGGCATCATCGTTATTGTACACATGGGGCCTATGAGTTTAGTAATAAGTTCTGGCGGTTCTTTACTCAAAATCTGACACTTAAAATTATCCCCGAAGAGATATATGCCATTTCGCACCATGTGCATCATGCTTTGTCTGATCAGCCGGGCGATCCTTATAACGCCTCCGGCGGTTTTCTGTATTGCTTCCTGGCCGATGTAAATCATCAGCCAATAGCGCGTAACATGACAGAAAAAAACTATGATAAATGCGCTAATTTAATGAAACATACAGGCGTAACCACGAACACCTATGTTCAATATCAAAAGTGGGGAACATTAGCATCTCCATTGCGTACTGTTGTTGGGGTGTTGTTGAACTGGGGTTTCTGGTTTATGTTGTTGTATGTATTAGGTGGTTTTGGCTTAGTATGTGCAGTTTTTGGTGCAGCCGGAGTATGGGCAGTTGGTGTGCGTACCTTTAATTATGAAGGCCATGGTAAAGGCGATGATAAACGCCGTGATGGAGTGGATTATAACCGTGAGGATATGTCGATCAATCAATTGTGGCCGGGTTATGTAGCCGGTGAATGGCACAATAATCATCATCTGTACCCTAAAAGTGCACGTTCAGGTTTTAAACCTCATCAGCTCGATCTGGCGTGGTGTTATATAAAACTGTTAAGCATGATAGGTGCCGTAAGCCATTACCGTGATTCAAAAAAGCAATTTTATTTGGATTATTATAAGGTATCAGCTGTAAAAGTACCTGTAGGCAAAGTTCGTCTGGCAGAACCGGAATTAGTTCCTATGGACTAACCATAATAAAGAACGCTAAATAACTAATCATTGAGCTAATAAAAGAGGGATGCATTTTTGTATCCCTCTTTTTGTTAAATCGATTTTAATTATCTGTACGCTTATTTAATTGGTAATAAATGAAGGATTTAAGACAAAAAAACACTACCTCTTTATAAAATGAATAGTTAACTTAGTGAGTCCTAAATTATAACCAACCTCCAATTATATGAAACCAAAGTTAAGCTATCTATTATTATGCTTTTTATTTGCTTTTTTTTTCGATCAGCAAACGTTTGCTCAATCATCGATAGGAATATTTGATGGACAAACCGATGTAGGCCATGTAAAGTTAGCGGGCAGCGCAAGTTATGACCCCGATTTACAGCAATATAAAATAACCGGATCAGGAACAAATATCTGGTTTAATCATGATGAGTTCCATTTTGTATGGAGGCGCATTAAGGGTGATTTTATACTTACCACCAATGCAGCTTTTATTGGTAAGGGTGTTGAACCGCATCGCAAAATGGGCTGGATGGTAAGAACATCACTCGATTCTGATTCAAAACATATTAATGCAGTGGTACATGGCGCTGGTTTAACATCACTACAGTTCAGGCGTACAGTTGGCGGTAATACAGAGGAGATCAAATCTGAATTAAACGCAGCAGATGTTATTCAATTAGAAAGAAAGGGCAATACCTATATTATGTCGGTCGCCCACAATGGAGAAACATTTGTAACAGAGCGCGTTGATAGCCTTGACCTGGGAGATGACGTATACGTTGGTTTATTCGTTTGTTCACACAATCCTAATGTTTCTGAAACTGCGATATTTAATAATGTGCGAATAGTAGTGCCTGCGCATGGCGAGAATGGCTATCAACAGCATATAGGCAGCGATATCCAGATACTTGACTTGGCAACACAAAACAGCAGGATCATTTACCAGTCACCGGAATCATTACAAGCACCTAACTGGACTAAAAATGGTAAGTCATTAATTTATAATAGTAATGGCCTGCTTTATAATTTCGACCTTAAAACAAATATTCCAAAAGTGCTCAACACAGGTGTGGCCACCAATAATAATAACGACCATGTGCTTTCTTTTGATGGGAAAATGCTGGCGGTTAGTAATAGTGAAAAAAATGGCTCGATAGGATACATATTGCCGGCTACTGGGGGAGATGCGAAACAGATGAATAAGATCGGCCCGTCATACATGCATGGTTGGTCACCAGATGGTAAATACCTTGTTTTTTGTGGCGATCGCAACAATGAATATGATATATACAGGATACCTGTAAAAGGTGGTGATGAGGTTAGGCTAACCACAACCCCGGGATTAGATGATGGGCCCGAATATACACCTGATGGAAAGTATATCTACTTCTGTTCAGTTCGCAGCGGGTTAATGCAGATATGGCGTATGAAACCCGATGGCAGCGAACAAACACAAATCACGAATGATGATTACGATAACTGGTTCCCACACATTTCGCCCGATGGTAAATGGATAGTTTACATCAGCTTCCGTAAGGATGAAGTTAAACCCGATGATCATCCATTTTACAGGCATGTTTATTTAAGGCTAATGCCTGTAGGCGGCGGCCCATCAAAAGTAATTGCTTACCTGTATGGTGGCCAAGGTACTATCAATACACCATCATGGTCGCCTGATAGTAAATACATTGCCTTTGTAAGCAATACACAATTGTTATTTCCTATATTTCCAATTGCTCAATAATTATTATGATGTATGATTCACGCAGAGAGTTTTTAAAAAGCAGCGCAATATTGGTTGCTGGTGCTTCTTTATTCCCTAATCATTTATTTGCATCACCTAAAAAAATAGAACGCCTGGGTTTACAGCTGTATACAGTGCGTGATGCTATGCGAACTGATCCATCAGGTACCCTGAAGAAAATATCCACTATGGGCTATTTTCATGTTGAGCATGCCGGTTATAACGACCGCAAATTTTATGGTTACACGGTTAAAGAGTTTAAAGCGGTATTGGATGATACACATCTAAATATGATCAGCGGCCATGTAACGTTATCGCAAAAGCACTGGGATGCTGCCAGTAACGATTTTACAGATGAATGGAAGCAAACGGTTGACGATGCTGCTGAAGTAGGACAAAAATACCTGATAAACCCAGGTATGGATAGTAACTTGCTGACAGATGTTGATGCCTTTAAAAAATTCATGAATGTGTTTAATAAATGTGGTGAATTATGCCATAATCGTGGTTTGCAATTCGGTTATCATAACCATGATTTTGAATTTACTACCATGTTTGGCAAAACCATGTTATACGATCTGATGCTGGCAAGCACTGATCCGGCTCTGGTATCGCAACAAATGGATATTGGAAATATGTATCCAACAGGTGCCATGCCGCTTGATTATATTAATAAATATCCGGGCAGGTTTGAGCTTATGCACGTAAAAGACGAGATAAAGAATGCTGATGGAAAATACGAAAGTACATTGCTTGGCAAAGGCGTAATGCCATTAAAAGAGATATTGAAGGCAGCACGCAAAACAGGAGGAACTTCGCAGTTTATTATTGAACAGGAAGAATACCAGGGCTTGGATCCGCTCGATTGTTCAAAAATTAATTTAAAGGTGATGAGTAAATGGGGATATTAGGCCATTATTACTGGGTTTACTATATATGAAACTAAGGTTAGGAATGATAGGCGGCGGTCAGGGTGCGTTTATAGGTGCCGTACACAGGATTGCTGCCTGTATGGACGACGAATATGAATTGGTTTGCGGTGCTTTCAGCAGTGATGCAGATAGGGCTAAAGCAAGTGGTTTACAGTTGGGCTTGTCAGAACACAGAGTTTATACATCCTATCATGAACTCTTTGAAAAGGAAAGCCAACTACCCCTCGATGAACGTGTGCAGGTGATCAGCATTGTAACGCCAAATCATTTGCATTTTGAGCCAGCTAAAATGGCGCTGGAAAACGGTTTCCATGTGATACTGGATAAACCTATGACTTTTTCGCTGGCTGAAGCTAAAGAGTTAGAGAAAACGGTTAAAGCTAGTGGCAATCGTTTTTGCCTTACGCATACCTATACAGGATACCCAATGGTTAAAGAAGCTAAGCAACTGGTTAAAGCAGGAAAATTAGGGCAAATAAGAAAAGTTTATGTGGAGTATCCACAAGGCTGGCTTAGCACATTTTTAGAAGGCGAAAACCAAAAGCAGGCATTGTGGCGTGCCGATCCAAGTAAAAGCGGTATAGCGGGTGCAATGGGTGATATCGGTACACATGCATTTAATTTATGTGAATATGTTAGCGGTTTACAAGTTACTAAACTATCTGCCGATATAAATATTGTAGTACAGGGCCGTAAGCTGGACGATGATGGCGCGGCCTTGCTTAAATTCAATAATGGTGCAAGCGGCGTATTGATGGCATCACAAATTGCGGCAGGCGATGAAAATAATATCAAAATAAGAGTATATGGCGAAAAAGGCAGCCTGGAATGGCAGCAGGATAATGCTAATAACTTATTGGTGAAAATACTTGATAAACCTGCCGAAATATGGCGAACCGGTGGCAGTTATCTCAGTTCATTTGCATCGCACAACACACGTGTACCCGCCGGGCATCCCGAAGGATACCTGGAAGCTTTTGCTAATTTATACCGGAATTTTGCGTTATGTATTAAAGCTGATATGGAAGGTAAAACACCCGAAAGGGAATGGCTGGATTACCCGGGCATTGAAGATGGCGTAAGAGGGATGGCATTTGTAGAGAACATGATAGCATCAGGTAAATCAAATGAGAAATGGATGGATTTTATAGTTTAAGAGCCATGTCATTGTGATCCGCTAGCCAGCGGATCACAATGACAATCATAAATAATATCAAATATGACAACCATTAAAGGCCCTGCAATATTTTTAGCACAGTTTATGGGTGCCGATGCACCATTCAATAATCTACGTTCTATTTGCGAGTGGGCTAAAGCACTAGGTTTTAAAGGGGTTCAAATTCCAACACTTGATCCAAGTTTTATCGACCTTAAAAAAGCTGCTGAAAGCAAAACCTATGCCGATGAAATAAAAAGTATTGTTAATGAATGTGGATTAGAGATCACCGAGCTTTCAACACATTTACAAGGGCAGCTGGTTGCTGTAAGTCCGGCTTATGATCAGGTGTTTGATGGTTTTGCACCCGAGGCTTATCGTAATAATCCAAAAGCCAGGCAGGAGTGGGCCGTACACCAACTAAAATATGCTGCAAAAGCCTCGCAAAATTTAGGGTTGAACGCCAGTGTTACTTTTAGTGGGGCATTGTTATGGCAAATGGTTTATCCCTGGCCGCAGCGCCCTGCCGGTTTGGTTAATGCTGGTTTTACTGAATTGGCCAAACGCTGGGAGCCTATTCTAAATATATATGATGAATGCGGCATCGATCTGTGTTATGAGATACACCCCGGTGAGGACCTGCACGATGGAATTACCTATGAAATGTTCCTGGAGAAGGTGAACAACCATCCGCGTGCATGTTTATTATATGATCCGTCGCACTTTGTGTTGCAGTGCCTTAATTATCTGGAATATATTGATAATTACCACGAACGTATAAAAATGTTCCATGTAAAGGATGCGGAGTTTAACCCTACTGGCAAACAGGGAGTATATGGCGGTTATCAAAACTGGGTAGATCGCGCAGGCAGATTCCGCTCTTTAGGCGATGGGCAGGTTGATTTTAAAGCCATTTTTAGTAAACTCGCAGCATATGATTACAAAGGATGGGCAGTGCTGGAATGGGAATGTGCCCTTAAAAACGCCGAAGATGGTGCCAGGGAAGGGGCTACGTTTATAAAAGATCATATTATTAAAGTTACTGACAAGGCTTTTGATGATTTCGCAGCATCAGGAAGTAACGATGCATTAAATAAATCACTATTAGGAATAAAATAGTTAAACTTAGTTGCCCAATAGCATATCAATACAAAAAACCGAATATTAATGAAAAAATCCCTTATTGTTTTTGGCCTGGCATTAACAGTTGCCGCTTGTAATAGTAAAAAAAGCACAAATGGTGCCGATAGTACAACAACTACAACCACTACTTCAACATCTACAACATCTTCAACTGCGTCAACTAGTGTTGTAAGTGCGTCTGTTGGCAAGGGGCTTATTGAACAAAATGATTGTTCAACCTGCCATAAGCCAGATGAAAAAGTAATAGGCCCCGCATATATTGATATAGCTAATAAATACACTGCATCACCCGCTGTTATTGATACGTTAGCCAATAAAATTATAAAAGGTGGTTCAGGTAATTGGGGATCAATGCCAATGTCTCAACATCTTAACTTATCAATCACTGATGCACGCAAAATGGTCACCTATATTCTCTCATTAAAGAAATAATTCATTCAAAACCAATTATAACCAATGATAAGCAGAAGAAAATTTTTAGCACAAGCAGGGCTTGCTTCAGCAGGTATGATGATAAAGCCGGCTTTCGTAAAAGCTATAGAAAAAGATAATGTGGTAGGCCTACAGTTGTACAGTTTACGCCAGCAACTGCCAAAAGATGTAAGGGGTGTTATAGCTAAGGTTGCATATGCCGGTTATAAAGAGGTGGAGACATTTGATTATACCAAAAAAGCTGGCTTTTGGGGATTGGAACCCAAAGCATTTAGCGACCTGCTAAATGCTAATGGATTAAAAACTCCAAGTGGGCATTTTGATATGAAAATGTTATTGAGCACTGGTAAAACTGATGACCTTCAAACTTATATCGAAGCAGCAAATATTACGGGAATGCAATACGTTGTGGTTCCTTATATCAATAATGATTTTATAAAAACTGTTGATGATTTTAAAAATGTAGCCGAAAAGCTGAACAAGGCGGGTGAGTTGTGTAAGCAATCCGGCTTAAAGTTAGGCTATCATAATCACAACTTTGAATGGAAGCCGGTGGATGACACAACTTTTTACGATACAATATTAAGCAATACCGATCCGAATTTAGTGAAAATGGAGATGGACCTGTATTGGGTAGTCCGTTCTGAGCAGGACCCAATTTCTCTTATTAAGGCACACCCCGGGCGCTTCTTCGCGTTCCATATTAAGGATATGGATAAAGCTAATCATAATATTAATACTGAGGTGGGTAATGGCACTATCGATTTTAAATCAATTATGCCTTACGCTAAATTGGCAGGCGTTAAACATTTTATAGTTGAGCAGGAAAACTACACCAATATTGATCCTTACGTAAGCATTGCTAAAAGCTGTGCATATGTAAAAAATGTGCTTCACGTTTAGTTGATCCCCCGAAAAATGTAAACCCTGAAATAAAAAATGCTCTCGAAATATATTTAAGCCTTTGGCATATATTTCGAGAGCATGATGACTCTCATTTTTTATTATTAAGTATTATTCCACTTTATAACGGTAAACATAATGTGCTATGTTTCCGTCAATGTCAAGCCCTTCAATAACTGCACGATAGGTTCCCTTACCATCAGCATTAAAAAAGTCAAATGATGCTTTGCCTGTTGTTTTATCGGTAATAATATTAGGATTCCAGTATACAGTGGTACGTAGGTCCGGCAAATCCAGATTAGGCCTTGCAACTATGTATTTAGGGACATAAAATTCACGCACTTTTTCGTAGCCCTGCGGAGTAATCGTTATTATGTTTTTTTGTGGGATAAGATTTTTAAGCTCTGCAAGGCTTATTTTTTCGCCCTTTGGTATTTTTTTAGAGTTTATTACCAACACACCTTTGGTATTATTCATTTTACCAATATCTGTTATACCATTATTTAAAAATATTTCAGCAGATTCAACAGTTTTAGGGTCAATGTTACTAAGGTAGCTTGTTTCAACAGGCATGCCATTATAATAAACCTGTACAGGAGTCGACTTATTACCCTGATTATAATCCCGGGTTATATAAAAATCCTGATCGTTAAAGGTTAATCCAAAGGCAGTACCTTTAAGGCATTCAAGTAAATCATTACATCCGGTAAGTTGCACGCCGCTCACCACATGGTCGGGGTCAGGGCTTAAACCTGCCAGCGAAGGGTAGTCCAGATGGCTTGGTTTTTTTTCTTCACTTTTGGATTTAATAACTACTTCTTTCAGCATACGTGTGCCGCTATACTGTCTTTGAGTATTTTGCAGGTAAGTGGTAAGCATGCTATCAATATTTGCAACGTTATCAGGCGAGTTGATATTTTTAATAAGACCAGGATAAGTGTCGCCATTTACCGTTAGTTCCATGTATTTTCCGTTAGGATTATTCTTTGCATTCAATATTACCTGAGATGAATCCTGAAATACAAGGTTGGGGAATCTGAAATTACCATTCATATCAGTAACCACATCCTTATAAAATATCTTATCGGCAATTACCAAATGCACATTGCCGTGTGGTATGGCCACACCTGTATTTGCTCTTAGGGTACCTGTTATGTCAATCCCTTGTTCGGGTAAAAACTGTATAGCCGGGAGTTTATCGTATACAATGTCACTATAAGTAAAACGGCGATAACCTTGTGTAAGCATCAAAATATCAAGGTTGGCTATTTTACTATCATCAACATGATTAAAATAATAATTAGGTTTCTCAATATATCCTTTTATCTCAGATGATAGCAGTAGGTTTGATTGAATAGTAGTTTCTGAATTCTCATCATAAGGCACCTTTGTTTCATCAATTACAGCTACTGAAAATGTTCCGGAAACTGGTAGATCTTTATTTTTTACCAGCATATTCATTCTTACCCGTTGCCTCTGGGTATATACCTGTCTGTCGGTATTTACAGCAACATTCAGCAGGTCATTATGCTGTATAAAAACAATCCTTTCACTTAAGGGGTCGCCTTCTGATGAAAGCAGGGATACCTGTAGTATTCCGGTAGGGAATTTATTTTTTGGTATAATTGCTGAATAATAAAGACTGCGCAAATTTGTTTGGGCAGCATAATAAATTACCCCGCCACTTTGTGCCACTATATAAAAACGTGTGTTATTGAATTTTTGTAAAAAATCAGTATTTGAAGATATTTTGATATTTAGGCTATCAGGATTATTGTTATTTACAGCCATGTCAATGCCTTCATCCATAATTCTTGGCAAATCATAGCTGCTTTGTGTGCCATCTGGGAAAATAATGTTTGCTTTGTAGCTTTTGCCGGCTTCTGGAGTCAATGCAAAAACACCCATCCCCAAGTGCTGCGATGTGAAATCGGTCATGGTTTTGTTGTTATTATCAACTATGGTTCCTTTAACGTCAATACCCAAACCATTAGAACTTATTGCTTTAAAAGCTATCCTTGTTCTAATGCCGCTTATTAGATTGCCGCCTTCAGGGAAAAATTGTACATCCTTAGGTACTGATGCTGTTTTTAATGAGAATGAATGATTAAGAGATTTTTTATAGTTGATCTCAATATCAGTGATCAGATCAGCAGACCCGAAAACTCCTGTTTTATTACTTGAAAAGCTGACTTCCAGCAAGCCATTCTGGTCTGTTATGCCTTTGCCTTTATCTATGGTTTCATCATCGGCCTGTACTTTCCATGATACTTTTTTGTTGATATAGGGCATGCCATCCTGGTCCTTATAAAGGATCTTAGCACTTATCTTTTCTTCGCCGCTGCTTATTGAATTGATAAAGGTGATATGGGTGTTTAAAGGATTTTTTTCATCTACGGTATTACCCACAATTACATTTTTGTAGAAATAATAAGCCTGATCGAAATTTCGCATCCAATTAGTGTATGCCCGTATATGATAATTACCTTCTTTAAATGTAAGTTGTGGTAATACAATATTTCCGCTTGCAACGCCATTGGTTATCGGTAATCTTAATGATTGTACAACAGAATCATGGTTTGTTATCATATCTACATACACGATTTTGCTCAATCCCGATAACTGATGATCTAAAATGGTAACGTAGGCCTTAAACCAAATGGTATCTCCAACAGCGTAGTAAGGCTTATCAAAATGCAGGTAAACTTTTTCAACAGGATAGTTTGTGGTAAACTTTGTGGTTTTTGAAATTATAGTTGTTAATGCAACACTGTCATCCTGTGCAAATGCGGTAAACAATACACCTATTAACAAACAAGCAGTAAGTATAAATTTTTTTAAGATCATCAATGTAAAATAAAACGGAGATTAATGCGGCTAAATATATCTATTTAAAAGCACAGCACAGGCAGTTTAACATGCTTTAACATATTTTTTACAATTATACTTATTGATTAAGTTTGAATTGTATACAAGAAAAAGGAGGGTGGTAAATAAGCAATGAATTTGCTAAGTGCAGATAAGCAGCCTGGATATTAAGCAAAAAAATAGCATTGCAATCATTTTTTAGATAGCAATGCTATTTTTTATAGGTGGGAAAATATTCTTACCAGCCCGAGCCTTTTTTAGCGGCACCGCTGCTAATGTGACCTTCTGCTGTAGCTTTACTCATAATTGCAGCCATTTTGTTGCCTGCACTGTCCTTACCTGTTGCAATGTACCTGCCTGATTTTACGTCAATAGTAGGATCGATCATTGGTACATTCTTGGTTTTTGTTTTTACAGAATAGGCGGTAATACCGCCGCTTTGTGATGTTGCCATAATTAGTTTAAATTGTTTTTTAATTTAACCCCGCATCGGGGACATTTGTTTTAACAAACATAGTTTATTGTATTTAACTTATATATAAACTACGGCAAAAATTATTAACATATTATAGGTAATTAACATTTTTTGAACCTATAACTGATATTAATAACATATAAACTTAAAACTAAATTTCTATTTGTCAGTTTTTCAAAAAAAGGATTATCTTTCGGCAATCATATACCAATTAAAAATGGACAAAAGAGATTCAAGTATATTATACTTTATTTTAGGTTTATACTCATTAATGGTAAGCTGGTATTATAATCACAGCCTTATAATTCTATTGATCACCTATATTTTTTGGCCCGTTTACCTTGTTTATGAGTTACTTATAGGGCATCTTGCACATGGCATGTGGAAGCATATACCGCTTTCATACTTTAAATAGTAGGTTGCTATACCTGTATATTCGTTATTCTGCTCTAAAATTGTTACATTTGTGTAATACAGGATTTAATTCACATTTCTCCTTATAGCTATCTGCTAAGCGTTTTTTTTTGATCAGGCCATTTCTTTTGCTGCTATCCTGTGCTGCCATTAATGATTTGCCCCATACTGTCTAATCAAAGTTGAACATGGCTTAACAGGTATTCCCTGGAGATATTTTTAACTAACAATTATATAATATGGCAAAATCGCAGGCAACGTTCATGAAAAAACAACTGGAAAAAAACAGGCAAAAAAAGAAAGAGGATAAAGAGCAACGTAAACTTGAGCGCCAGCAAAATCCTACTGATAACAGCCTTGCCGGTATGATGGCTTATGTTAATGAATTTGGTGAGATAACCTCAACGCCGCCAGAAAATAAAAACCCCGTACACAAAACATAAGGAGCAAAAGCCGGAAACCGGCTTTTAATTTTTTTCGACTAATACAGCTGTACCATACGCCAATACCTCGGTAATGCCCTGCATTACCTCATTAGCATCATAACGCATATTTATAATAGCATTAGCGCCCAAAGCTTGGGCATGTTGTGCCATTAACTGAAATGCTTCTTCTCGTGCATTCTCGCACAATTCAACATAAATAGATAATCTGCCCCCAAAAAGCGACTGAAACCCGCCGGCTATATTACCTAACGCACTGCGGCTGCGTACGGTTATACCGCGTACAACGCCTAAATGTTTAACAATGTGATACCCTTCTAAAGCGGTACTGGTGGTAATAAGTGAAGCGTCCATGATGATATTTAATATAATAGGTTTGTTTAACAAATATAGTAATAGCAAACATCAAAAAAACAAGCGATTATTTTATATTATATCGACTCAAGATAAACTAGCATGTGTCACTGGGTTTATAATTATATACCAAAAGTCAGTATGATCTTAAAAAAGACCATACTGACCATGACATAGTTTTTAATGTGTAGTAGGGGGTGCTGGTGTAGGTGATGGAGGAGTAGGGCTTGGCGTTGGTGACGGAGGCATAGGTGATGGACTTGGAGTCGGCACAGGAGTAGGAGTAGGAGTAGGAGTAGGAGTTGGCGATGGCACAGGACTTGGAGCTGGCATCGGAGTTGGTTTAGGAGTGGTTGGTACGCTATCCCTAGCTACAACTGTTTTTAACATTTTTGTTTTTACAACATTGCCTGTGTTTGCTATAGCATATTCAAACGTACAGGTGGCTATCAAAGCTGCCGCTATTATTTTTATCTTTTTCATGATAGAATTGTTTGGTAAATGATTTTTATAACTATACAATAACTGTTCCTAAAGTAACTAATGGTTAATATTTTTTCATTTGTCTATTCAATATCAGCAAAAAGCCGGTAAATGAAACTTAACGGTATTAGTAGTATTGTATGTTTGAAATAATTACTACATGCCATTTTTAATGTTATCAATGGCATCAAGATGTTTATGTAATGTTGGTAAAGTAGATGTAATAAATAATCGCAAAGTGGTATCCTTTATGGTTTTTTTTGCGTTTTTAAATAAGATTATTGTTTTTTTGTGGTCGGCAATCATTTGCTTTACATAAGCCTTATCAAAATTTCTCCCTGTTTTCTTTGATAGATCTGTAACTTGATTTTGCTGGTCAGTATCCGGTTTGGTCGGTGGCGTAATATTTTCGGCCTTGGCAATTACCATTAATTTATTGGCGGCATCGGTATGGTCAGTAATCATCATGTTAGCAAAGGTTGTGATCTTGCTATTTTTACTTTGCTGCATTGCAAGTTTACTTTTAGCAATTTCGACCATACCGCCGCTGATTGCGGCCATAACAAAGTTAACGGTACCTGTATCGGGTGTAGCAATCGTTTTTGAAGAGTCTGTTCTGGTTTGATCTGCTATGGTTACAGATGTGCTGTCGGTTTTTGTGATACTGTCTTTGGCTCCATTATGGCATGCCTGCATCATAGCTAGTGTTAGCCCTATAGCAATAAATAAAGTTAGTTTTTTCATAATTGTAGAATTTATCAATAGCTGAACATGTTTTATGCCAATTCATTATTAAACTCAAAACATCATTCTAATAATAAATCTTATCGGTTAGCATGTTAATTGGAGTTTTTTAATAAATTATATATAATTGTTCTTTAGTCGGAGTACTCTAGTAAAGTTTTCAGTATCGCTGCGCACTCGCTGCAATACACTGGTTTTTCGCCGCTGCGGGTATCTCAATATCATAATAGGGTATGGCTAACGAGTGTTTCATGCCATCGGTATATATTTCGGCTCCAACTTTTTGAGAGATGGTAATAGTATAGTAATCCTGAAAATTATTGGCAATACGGGATATTAATGCTGCGCCAACTCCATAAGTTATGAGTAACAATATCCCTCTGAGATATTCCTCACGACTAAAAAGATCACGTTTAACAATGTAATTGTCAACTATTTTACCTGTAATAAGCGAGTCAACCAACGCAAAGCACTGGTTTAAAGCAGTCATTAGTAAAGCAACCAGCACCGTCCACTTGTATTTTTAAGATAGCTTAGTAATATCTTCATAAGTTAATGCAATTATATTGCAATTACTTGAATATTAACTAAGGATATAATTTTTTGATTGGAATGTAAATAGTGCGGCTACATTTGCTGATATAAGTTAATTGCGTTTGTATTATCTGCTGCTGGTATCTCTTGGGGTTTTGGAGGTATCCTTGGCATCGGCCCCCGGTGCAGCACCACGGCGGGTGGTGTCACTTGTTGTATCACCTGGTACTCTGGCACCGGCAGATCCTGTACCTGTGGAGTCACCTGATGATGTATTTGGATTGCCCTTACATCCTGTAAACGCCAATCCTGCACATATTGCTATTATTGTTGCTATTCTTTTCATTTGGGTGATGTTTATTACAAATACAACAAATTTCTGTTATTGTTTAATTTAAGTATGGTGTTTCATCATATTACCTTTAATCCTCAGCGTTAACCACTCAATATTAACCACAACAATCCACAATTCTCTAAATTTTCCACAATCTCTATAAACCCCACCCAATGCATTAACTTTACCACCCTATAAAAAAGGAGTAACCGTTTGGCAAAAGAAGCTACTAAAGAAACACCCTTAATGCAGCAATACAACGTGATTAAGGCTAAGTACCCTGGTGCTTTACTGCTTTTTCGTGTGGGCGACTTTTACGAAACCTTTGGCGAAGATGCCATTAAAGCGGCTGGTATTTTAGGTATTGTGCTTACCCGCCGTGCAAATGGCGCAGCTACACATATTGAGTTGGCAGGTTTCCCGCATCACTCATTGGATACTTATTTACCTAAATTGGTTAGGGCAGGGCAGCGTGTAGCTATTTGCGACCAGCTGGAAGACCCTAAAACCACTAAAACCATTGTTAAGCGCGGTGTTACCGAACTGGTTACGCCTGGCGTGGCTACAAATGATAATATACTAAATCAAAAGAGCAATAACTATCTGGCTTCGTTGTATTTTGAGAAGAATAGCATTGGTATTGCATTGATAGATATTTCGACAGGGGAATTTCATACCGCACAGGGTAACAGCGATTATATTGATAAATTACTGCAAAGCTTTGCACCGAGTGAGGTGATCTATCCTAAAAGCCGACAGGCCGACTTTAAAGATACTTACGGCGATCGCTTTTATACTTACACGCTCGATGATTGGCCTTACAGCGGCGATTATGCTAACGAAACGCTGTTAAAACATTTCGGCGTAAAATCATTAAAAGGCTTTGGTATTGATAAGCTGAATTTAGGCATTGTGGCCGCTGGTGTCGCGCTGCATTATCTTAATGAAACAGAACACCGGAACCTGCAGCATATCTCTGCTATATCAAGGATTGAAGAGGACAGGTATCTGTGGATTGACAGGTTCAGTATCCGTAATCTTGAACTGGTTGGCTCAGCCAATGAAAACGCGTTGACTTTGGTTGATGTTCTTGATCATACCTGTTCACCAATGGGTGCGCGTTTGCTTCGTCGGTGGATAGTAATGCCATTGAAAGAGATCAAACCTATTAATGATCGTCTTGGGGTTGTTGAATACCTGATAGCACAAGAAGAATTAAGGGAAACCCTGCAGCAATACATCCGCCAGATTGGAGATCTGGAAAGGTTAATTTCAAAAATAGGTTTACAAAAAGCTAATCCACGCGAAGTTTGTCAGCTTAAAAAAGCCTTGAAAGCAATTGAAAGCATTAAGCAATTGTGTGAGCAATCTATCAGCCTGCCTTTAAAAGCAATTGGCGAACAACTGAATCCTTGTACACTCATTAGCGATAAGATAGAAAAGGAGCTGCAGCCTGAGCCACCGGTAATGATCGTAAAGGGCGGAGTGATAAATGAGGGTATCAACGAAGATCTGGATCATTTGCGTAAGATAGCTTTCGGGGGTAAAGGATATTTATTAGAGATACAAAAACGTGAAGCTGAAATAACCGGGATACCATCATTAAAAGTATCATTCAATAATGTTTTTGGTTATTACCTGGAGGTTACGCACAGCCACCGCGATAAAGTACCTACCGACTGGATACGCAAGCAAACCCTGGTAAATGCCGAGCGTTATATCACTCCTGAACTTAAAGAATACGAAGAGCAGATATTAGGTGCTGAAGAAAAGATACTGGCACTGGAAACCAAATTATATAATGATTTGATGTATTCCCTTGCCGAATACATTAAACCAATACAGTTAAATGCGCAATTAGTTGCCCGGTTAGATGTACTGCTGAACTTTGCCACCATCTCCATAAAAAATTACTACGTTAAGCCTGAAATTAACGAGGGGCGTGTTATAGATATTAAAGGTGGTCGACACCCGGTTATTGAGAAAAATCTGCCGCTTGGCGAAACGTACATCACTAATGATGTATACCTTGATTCGGAAACACAGCAGATCATCATTATTACCGGGCCCAATATGGCAGGTAAATCTGCTTTGTTAAGGCAAACCGGCCTTATAGTGCTGATGGCGCAGATGGGATGTTTTGTACCTGCAAAAACAGCATCGATAGGTTTGGTTGATAAAATATTTACAAGGGTAGGGGCATCGGATAATTTATCATCAGGCGAATCAACCTTTATGGTGGAGATGAATGAAACCGCCAGTATCCTCAATAATTTATCAGACCGAAGCCTGATATTATTGGATGAAATTGGGCGGGGTACATCAACCTATGATGGTATTTCCATAGCTTGGGCCATTGCAGAATATTTGCATAATCACCCATCGGCAAAAGCCAAAACCTTATTTGCCACGCATTATCACGAATTAAATGAGCTGAGCAATTCCTTTAATCGCATCAAAAACTTCAATGTATCGGTAAAAGAAGTTGGTCACCAGATCATTTTCTTGCGCAAGTTGGTTCCCGGCGGCAGCGAGCATAGCTTTGGTATCCATGTGGCTAAACTGGCTGGCATGCCTCAAAAAGTATTGAGCCGTGCTAACGAGATACTCAAAAAACTGGAAAACGAACGCACCGGCGGCGAACATATTAAAGAAAGCATTCGCAAAGTGCAAAAGCAAGCCGTGCAAATGCAGATGTTTAGTATCGACGATCCTGTACTGGTAAAAATTCGCGATACACTGAATAATTTAGATGTGAATACACTAACACCTGTCGAAGCTTTAATGAAGCTGGATGAAATACAGCGGGTAATAAAGGGATAGATATTTCGGATTTATTATTATTTGCGATAATCCTTTTAATCTTATAAATCCTGTCCTATGTTGATATGTTAAAAACATCATACCTAACATTCAATCCATTACAATTAATTTTATTGTATGAATTTGAGCTCATCTAAAAAACTTCATTTCATTTTCATAGCTGCTATAATTATACTTTCATCATGTCATTCCCGTAAAGCGGTAATGAAGGGTGAGCCGGGTGGAATTGTAAAGCCGCAAACCAGCATTGCTGATAAGTATTCGGAACTACTGGGTGTTAATAAAAATGCTATACAAAATGGCCGTTTATATGCCTTTATCGATCAATGGATGGGTACGCCTTACAAATTCGGTGGTTTAGATAAGAATGGTATAGATTGCTCCGGATTGGCTTTTTTATTGGAACAGGAAGTTTATGGCATTGCCATACCCCGTATGACCAGCAAACAGGTAATCGTTATTAAGCGTGAATATGAAGAAGAACTAAAAGAGGGCGATCTGGTATTTTTTGATTTTGATGGAAAACAGTTTAGCCATGTAGGTATTTACCTTCAAAACGGATATATTGTACACGCCAGTTCAACAAAAGGTGTAATTATTGTACCATTGCACGGCGCCATTTATAAATACTTTTCAAGGTGCGGATCTGTTGCTGAACTGAGCCAGACTGTTGCGGCTGATGCTGTTAATTAGTTATAGCTCAAATCCCTATAATCACATATAACAATGTTTATTTGGTAGCTTTGTGCCTTAATGAAAGATCCCAAAGAAAATTATTCATTCTGGACAAAATATAAGCGTTTTGCCAATACCGAAATACTTTTATATGTGATAATGGTTGTGGGTATTATATTAGGTATAGTTATCTTTAGTTATTTTTAATAAAGGCTACATTATAGGAGTCTGCATCGGCAATTGCCTGGTAAAAGTCAACAAGATCCTGGTAAACATCTTTGGGGTATGTGCCATCAAATACCTCCAACTTCCGTTTAAAGATTAATTGGTTTCCAACAATGCTCATGGTAGCAGTAAACTTTCCAAAGGGTTTATTAAGCGATAGGTTTATAGGGTCATCATCCAAACGATAACCCGGGGGTAATGTATAGCTTATTTCATCTTCACTGGTAAAGCCCTCATTTATATAAACATCAGTAAGGCGATTATGAACTTGTTTAGGTACGTCAACCCGGCCTATAGGATTAAGCATAAAATATATTTTACCATCACCTATTGTAGCAAATTCAGTCGCTTTTAGTTTAATATTTTCGGTTGTAAATGGCTGAAAGCTTTTGTCCTGAGCAAACTCTAGTTTTTCTATATGCATATTATTGATCGGGTAAACGTATTGCATATCTTTAAACCTTTCAACGGGCGATTCTTCAATTTCATAATCACGTTCATCATATCGAGTTCCCTTGAAGATAGTAACCATATCTCCCGATAATTCTCCTTTTTCGTTAATTATAAAATTGGCTTTGCGGTATCTTGAGTTTGTTTGTGCAGTATATTTTGGGGTATGCAGCAGTTTTCCGCCTTCAGGTGTACAAGCCAGTACATTACGATCATCAGTAAAATCACCTAAATACCCAAAGGGTATGGTTTGGCTGGTACAATCGCACCAGGTAGTATCATTTTTAAAAGGAATACACAAAATAATATGATTTGCCTGGTTCATACTGGCAAAATCGCTAAGTAAACTTATTTTACGTTCATCATTGGCCATTACTACACAGTAATAAGAATTTATTCCAACTGCATTTAGCATTGCTTTCGTATAATTTACTAATGCCTTGCAATCGCCATAATTTTGCTTGTCAACATCAGATGCTAAAAATGGTTGAAATCCGCCTATTCCTACCTGTACGCTTACATAATGCGTTTTCCCCTGCATGTATTCATATATCTTTTTAGCTTTTAATTTAGGGTCGGCAATGCTGCTGGTTATCTCTTTAATATTGGTTATTGTTTCAGCTGGTAATTCTTGTCGGCCTGCTATTAGTTTGTCATATATCCATTTTCCTAAATCTGTCCAGTTGGTAAATGATCCATTTATGCCATAATAGCTAAACTTTTCAGGGGCTATTTTAACCATGCTCAAATAATTTTCCTCATTTGGGCTAAAAGGTTCATGTTTAACAGCGTTTAAATTATTTAATTGCCATGTATAAGTTTTTGAGCCACTAGCATTATCTGTTGTAATATAAGCGCCTGTTGGCATATTTATCTCTTTGTAACGGATGTGGAAATCAGGTTTACAGGTAAATGTAAATACACTTTTTTCAATAGCAACCCCTGTTTGTGGATCAGGCTCCCAATCATCAAAATAAAGTGATTGTTTTGAACGCGTTTCATATTCATACTCTATAGTGTAAGGATATTCAGTAACAGCCGGATAATAAGTTTTTACCCGTGTGTCTTCAAAAAGGGAAAATCCATCACTTGTGCTTTTATCTTCAAAATCACTTTCTGAAAACTTTCCTATAGCAATACCAAAAGAGTTATATATAGCTCCCTTAATGTTTTTTATGATGGTGATTTTATCATGATATACTGCTATATGCGCCATATCGTCGCCATTTTTATTTAATACAGTGATGGCTACTTTATACTGATATACAACATTGTCAAGATCCTTAACTTCAACATTTAATTGTTCATCTCTTATAACTGAACTCGCATAGTGTAAAAGATCTTTTGAAATAAGGCTTGCATCATATTTTTGTTGCGCACCTGCTGTCGAGATAATAAAAAATAGTACAAGTACCAGTATAGGCCGCATCAATTGTTTATAGTGTTGGGTGATATTACTTTGCAGATACATTTAGCTCTTCTTTTTTATCATTATTGGAGTTTTTTCTGCCAGAATGATCTTATTGTAAAGTTCTTTTAAATAAGGATATTCTTCTGAACTGAAAATAGATTTATTAAACTGAATGACATGCGAAAAAGTAAATGAATTGCCATCTGTCTGAAAAACAGTTTGGAACCTTCCATCGTCGTTAGGTAATGCTATACCACTTTGTTGCGGCTGTGTTTCAATTGTGTAATTATCAGGAAGATGTAAAGTGAGCGTAACCCTTTCTGTTGATGGCATACCCATATCCACAGGATAATTTCGTTCTGCTAAGCGGAAAGGATTACGGGTAATATAATCTATCAAAAAAGGATTAAAACCTATTCGGTCGTGATTTGAAAGGCCGTTTTCTTTTATCTCAACCTCATAGGTTTCACTTAGCGGCAAGTCAAGGCTATCGATGTTTTCGATATTAGAACTGAGTATTTTAATTTTTGATGACTCATTGTTCAGGCTTTCAACATATTCATCAACAGAATTGAATTTTTTAATAGCACATCTTTTTTCATAAGCCTCATAGCCGATAGAATAATGCACCATGGTTCCTTTTATCTTGCCATCAGGTTGCAAGGTAAGATCGAACGTGTAGTTGTTGCTTTTTCTTTGCTGGGTGGCAGTCATATCAATCCAGTACGATGGTTTGTCAAGGCTCATTACACGGCCCTGGTCATTAAGGCATCGCATTGGCAATGTGCCAAATGGCAGTAAGGGGTCAGTAGCATCAAGCAGGTAACTTTTACCACCGATGTCTGTTTTAACTATCACATAGTTAAATTCATTTTCAACAGGGTAAAGTTTATTAATAAACCCATTATCGCGGGTTGATAGTAATACAGCTTCAGCATTAATACCTGCTTCATTTAATGCATCAACTAAGGCAAAATTTATTGCGGCAATATCGCCGCTGTGGGTTGCAAGTACCTTGCGTATACCATCGCTGCTGCCAATGCCGTAAAATTCATCCCATTTAATTGTTTTCTGAATATATTCATAAACAGCCCGGGCTTTATCTAAACTATCTGTTTTTCCTGTAATTAAAGGTGTAACGCTTTCTTTAAAAAGATCCTTTCGTTTAAGTTGCGAACCAAAATAATCAGCATGTTTAAGGTCGTAGTCTACATCTCTCCATTCCTTAGCTACTTTTGTTTTGGCACCATTATACGGATTTGTCCACTCAGCAAGTTGAAAATATACTGCAGATATGAAATTTTTTGGCGAAGTCATATCTTCTTCCTCAATAAATGCCGGTACATTGCTCATTCCAAAAGTAAGGTGTGAGCAATCGCCCTTTGCTCCATACGCACTAAAGCATTGGGTCTCAACTTCGGCAATGTTCTTAGTTAACTTTAAACTACCTCTTAATGATGCATTGTAGGTCCAGAAGCCAGGAATATGAACATCATATTCTGAATAAACCTTTGGAATATCAGACTGAAATTCCCAATAAGGGAAATAATACCAGAATGGTGAATATTCGGTATAACTATATTCAATTATACAGCCATTTTTTAAAGATGGCATGGCAAATTTAACAAGTGTATAATACTTGTTTTCTTTTGTTTTATAAACGTTGTTTGTGTTAAGTTCAACTTTTTGTACCATACCGTTATTATCGGTATAGGTAGTTACACCCTTAATGTTTTCTACGGTCTCACTGTCATTATCACCATCGCGCAAGCGTATTTGTACATTTCCACTATCAAACCCTTTGCTATCGAAAATTTTTATTTTAACATGGTATTCATAAATTATTTTAACATTATCATCATTAACGGCATTAATTGCTGCTTTTCCATGCTCCATTAAAACCAGTGCATGTGCCGAAGTGTCTTTGTCATATTGCTTCATATCCATGTCCTCCTGTTTGTAGGTGCCATAGTCAAAGTCTTGCGCTTTTGAAGCAATAGTTAAAAAGATTAAGGATAAAATAAGGAATAAGGTTTTTCTCATAATTGTAATTTAATTAGGCGACGGGAAATTATAAATTTAAATGCAGTATTTTAAAAAGATTTAAAATAATTCTGCCCGATGTTTATGATACTTTTGCACCTTTGTGTTCCTGAAATATTATGATGAAATTGAATTTAAAACGACCGCTGGCTTTTTTTGATCTTGAGGCTACCGGAGTTAATATAGGCGCTGACAGAATTGTTGAAATATCCGTTATTAAAATAAACGTTGATGGAAGCGAAGAAGTAAAAACATGGCGTGTAAATCCTGAGATGCCTATTCCGCTTGAATCATCGCTTATACATGGCATTTATGATGAGCATATTAAAGAAGAGTCAACTTTTAAAGAGATCGCCCCCGCTGTAGCTGAATTTATAGGTAATAGTGATCTGGCGGGCTTTAACTCAAACAAATTTGACATACCCATGCTGATGGAAGAGTTTTTGCGCGCAAAGGTGATATTTGATCTGGATAACCGCCATTTTGTAGATGTGCAGAATATTTTTCACCAGATGGAGCAGCGCACTTTAAAAGCAGCATACCAGTTTTACTGCGATAAACAGATCATTAATGCCCATTCTGCCGAAGCGGATACCCGTGCTACTATGGAAGTTTTGCTTGCGCAGATAGCAAAGTATGAAAATGTAGAATGGGAAGATAAAAAAGGTAATAGAAGCATACCTGTACTAAATGATATTGAGGCGCTGCATAAATTTACCAACTTAAGCAAGCCGGTTGATTTTGCAAGCCGGATGGTTTACAATGAGCAGGGCGAAGAGCTGATCAATTTTGGCAAGCATAAAGGAAAAAGGGTTGAAGACGTGTTTAGCACCGAACCCAGCTACTATTCGTGGATGATGCAGGGCGATTTTCCTTTGTACACCAAGCGCAAACTGGAAGAAATATACACCAGGTTTAATGCAAAAAAACATGCAGATAAACAGCCGAAAATTGCTGTAACACCGAAACCTGCTGAAAATCCACCAGAACAGCTTAAAAAACCAGATTTCACCAGAAATAACAATACGAACTATAAGCCCGATAACAAACCTTTCAAAAAGAAAGAAGAACCCGCAGCACCTGTTAACGATGATATGCTGAAGTTATTAGCTGATAAGTTTAAAAAGGGGTAATTGGTTGATTGAGTTGGATGGAGTTGATTAGGTTAACGGTTTTAGAACTACTCACTTAATCAACTCCATCCAACTTAATCAACCATTTCGAAGAAACTCAATATTCCTTGTTAGTCCGCTAAATTTGGTTCGTTTTACAGCTGAAGATTTGAATATTTTTTGAAATACCTCCTGGGTGATTTCTTCCCAATCGTTTTTGCTCATACCCAGTAGTTCTGGTTCTACATTGAAAGAGGGTTCGTTATGCAACACTGAGAATTTATTCCAGGGGCACACATCCTGGCATATATCGCAGCCAAACATCCAGTTATCCATTTTGCCTTTAAACTCCTGAGGTATTTCATCTTTAAGCTCAATGGTGAGGTATGATATACATCGGCTGCCGTCAACTACGTAAGGCCCCACTATCGCCTCGGTAGGGCAGGCATCAATACAGCGCGTACAGCTTCCGCAATGATCTGCAGTGGGTTCTATATCGTATTCAAGTTCCATATCAACAATCAGTTCAGCTAAAAAAAAGAATGAGCCTGCCTTTTTATTTATGAGATTGGAGTTTTTTCCTATCCATCCCAGACCCGATTTTTTAGCCCATGCCTTATCCAACACGGGTGCTGAATCAACAAATGCCCGGCCACTAACTTCACCTATTTTTTCATTAATTATGTCTAGTAGCTGTTTTAACTTATCTTTTATTACGTGATGATAATCGGCGCCATAGGCATATTGAGAAATTTTTGGTGCCAGCGGATCAGTCTGTTTATCGTTTGAATAATAGTTTAACCCTAATGAGATAACAGAGCGGGCACCATCAACCAATAAACGTGGGTCGAGCCGTTTATCAAAATGGTTTTCCATGTACCGCATCTCGCCATGCATGTTTTTATTTAACCAGTTTTCTAGTCGGGGTGCCTCATCTTCCAGAAATTCAGCTTTGGAAATGCCACAAAACATAAAGCCAAGATTTTTAGCCTCAGTTTTAATTAATTCTGAATATGCTGCTCTGTTTTGTCGCATTTATGCAAAGATAATACATTAAACAGCGTAATATTTAATACGAAGATCGTTGTTTATTTTAACCACTATCAATATTTTACCATAAGTGGAATAATATTTGTAACTATTATATAAATAATTTAAGTATGCTGCAAATAATAAAGGACTTACCGTCGCATGTTGTAGGCATACATGCTTTTGGTAAAGTCAAAGATGAAGAAATGGAGCAGGTATTAATGCCTTTGATTTGTGAATTAGATAAGCGGGAGGAAAAGATCAATTATTTATTAGTGCTGGAAACCGGCGTTCCGGACTTTACATGGGGCGCATGGTTAAAAGATATGAAACTGGGATTTAACCATTTTAAGGAATGGAAGAAAATAGCAATTGTAACCGACCAAAAGGGGATGATGTGGGCTAATGGTATTTTCAGAACCTTTATTCACGGAAATTCAAAAGGGTTTCCTTTGAACAAACTGGATGAAGCTGTACAGTGGATATCAAAGAAGTAATATTATGGCAAAAAAAGGCCTTTCTAAGTTGAAATTAGAAAGGCCTTTACAAAACTTCAAATATTAATTCCTGATTCCTAAAACCAAAAGAAGTATATAGATCGCTACCCCTACAATAATTGAATAATTGGAAATGTTTAAATAATTTAAAGCATTTTGAGCATCTGTTTCAATTGCGGTGCCTTTATTCTGTACTATTAATTCTTTGAGTTCTTTGGCTTTCAATTTGGTAGTACTACCCGGTGAAATTTTTGCAACTAATTTGCCGTACTTATATAGTGTATAAAAGTATACTGTAAATATAACCGCGGTAAGAGCTAAATGGGGGCTTATATGCATTATTATTAGGATCTTAAAAGCTATGTTTAATATTACTGCTGAATGATTTTGCTGTCCAATAGCCACTATCCAATATTCTTCTAACAGTCATTAAAGGATCTTGCGGATCGCGTTTTTCACCTAACTGAAACGCTAATTTAAAGCCGCGTTTATGAAGTTGAGGTAAGCCTTCAGCATTCCATAAGCCATACGGATATGCGAAATATTCAATGGGTTTGCCGGTAATTTCTTTTAGTTTTTGTGTAGGCTTATCTAGTTGTATCTCCCAATCCTTACCTGCGTATTTTTTGAAATTATGATGGTCATAGGTATGGCTTTCTATTGCATTGCCCTCATCTGAAAGTTGTTTCACCTGGGCCGAACTCATGTAGTGTTTCTTACCTAACGGTACTGTCATGATAAAAAACACACCTTTAAAGCCGTATTTTTTCATCTCAGGACGGGCAACCTCCCATTGATCGAGGTCTGTATCATCAAACGTAAGCATAATAGGTTTGCTTGGCAGTGGTGTGCCTTTTGTAAGATAATTATACAATTGATCGGGTAAAATGGTATGATAACCGCTGTCGGCCAGCAATTTCATATGTTGTTTAAAAGTAGCGATCGGCATAATATAATCTTTATCCACTGTTTTGTCAGTAGCCCTCCAGTCGCGTATCTGGTGATAACAAAGTACCGGCACCTGTTTGCGGGCCATAATTGCAGCTGCATTTCCTGATTGCGCCTGCGCAGTAAAAGTTCCTAAAATTCCGAAGGAAAGTACAGTGAAAAGTTGTTTTAACATAGTATTGGCGATGGTTTTAATAATTATTTAACACGGGCTAAAGTTATATATTTTGATTGTTTATAACTTTAATTTATAAATAATTTAGGCCCTTGATCTACAATGTAATGCGTTTGCCTTCTTTAATAGATCTTTTTGCTGCGTCTAATATCTCCATAACTATCATATTATAATTTAATGAGGAAAGATCGTCTGTTCCCGGTAGTTGATTATGAAGTACAGCCGTTAAATAAATTATCGGATCGTTAATAGGGGCAGACAGCGGGTCAAGTGTTTTTTCGCCTTTAATATTTTCGCGCAATCTGCTTACTATATGGCTGGTATCTAATGCATGCAGGTATCCGGTTGTGCCAAAAACCTCAAAGTCTTTAATTGAAAATGGCCAATTCCACGATCCTTCAATTTCACCCGTTGCGCCTTTATATTCAACAATAACAGTAGCATCATCTTCAACTTTAGGGTAAATTTCAGGTTTATAATGCCTGGCAATAGCAGTAACAGCTATTGGCGTTTCGCCGTGCATCATCCATGTCATCAAGTCGGCTCCGTAACAACCGAAATCATTAAGCGCACCCGCTCCATTCAGCACTGGATCTGTAAGCCAGCTTAAAAATTCCTCGCTGCAACCAATTTCTTTTGGACCCTGATGCCCGTCATGTGCTACCATTCTTTTAATAGGCCCAATGGTGCCGGCATTAACCGTATTATAAATATCCCAGTTTGAAGGATACCACGTGGTTTCGTAATTGGTTAAAACTTTTATATGGTATTTATTTGCCAGTTCTTCAATTCTTTTTGCCTGGTCTAACGTTGCTGCCAATGGTTTTTCAACCATAACTGATATGCCTAGTGGCGCACAAACCTCCACAATATCAACATGATTAGCGGCAGCATTATAACCTAAAACCGCATCGGGTTTCTTTTTGAGCACCATTGTTTTTAGGTCGGTAAAAAATAGCGAGTCGGGTATATGAAATAACTTGCCAAATTTTACCCATAGTACTTTGTTGGGTTCGGCTATGCCTACAATGTCTGCTTTGCCATCCCGGTAGCGGCTCAATATTCCGTAAACATGGTTGTGATTTAACCCTGCTACGCCTAATTTTAAATTTTGCGCATTAGCCGTAGTAGCAAAGAGGCTAAATAGCGCCGTAAAAATAGTTAATGCTTTGCAGTGCTTAATAGTACTCTTCATAAATCATTTATTATTTGAGTTAAATGCAGCGTGCCTACTAGTGCTTTTTTAATTAACGCGATGAAAAGTAAAAAAGTAGGTACTATTAAAATAAAGACGGATTGCCACCTAATTTGATCCGGCCTAAATGTTTATAAGCACTTTCTGTAGCCTCACGACCGCGAGCCGTGCGCATTAAAAAGCCCTCTTGTATCAAAAACGGTTCATAAACCTCTTCTATTGTGCCTTCATCTTCGCCAACGGCAGTAGCTATGGTTTTTAGTCCAACAGGGCCACCCTTAAACTTATCAATGATAGTTACCAGTATCTTATTATCCATTTCATCAAGGCCATGCTCATCAACGTTAAGAGCGTTAAGGGCATATTTGGCTATAGCGGTATCAATATTTCCATCGCCTTTTATTTGGGCGAAATCGCGTGTACGGCGCAGCAAGGCATTGGCAATACGTGGGGTACCACGACTGCGGCGGGCAATTTCATAAGCACCTTCATCACTAATGGGGGTTTTTAATATTGCTGCAGAACGTAATACAATGGTGGTTAATAATTTAGCATCATAATATTCAAGCCTTGAATTGATGCCGAAACGGGCACGCAATGGTGCTGTAAGCAAACCAGACCGGGTTGTAGCGCCAACTAATGTAAATGGGTTAAGTGATATTTGTACTGAACGGGCATTTGGGCCGCTTTCAAGCATAATATCTATCTTAAAATCCTCCATTGCCGAATATAGGTACTCTTCAACCAGCGGACTTAAACGGTGTATCTCATCAATAAATAAAATGTCGCCGGTTTCAAGGTTGGTGAGTAGTCCGGCAAGGTCGCCGGGCTTATCCAGTACCGGGCCAGAGGTTATTTTAATACCAACGCCCATTTCATTAGCAATAATATACGAGAGGGTGGTTTTACCTAACCCCGGAGGGCCATGTAATAATACGTGGTCAAGTGATTCACCACGCTGGCGGGCCGCCTGTACAAATACTTTTAAGTTGGTTAATATTTTATGCTGACCGGTAAAATCCTCAAAAGCTTGCGGACGCAGAACTTTTTCAATATCACGTTCGGCAGGCGAGAGGCGTTCACGTTCGGGATCAAGATTCTCATTCATTGCCAACGAAATTAATTTTTTTATTTCGGATTTCGAATGTTCAATTTCGGATTTAGCTCTTATGAGCAATATGAAGTTAAAAATTCGAAATCCAATATTCGAAATCCGGAATCCGGAATCAAAATCATCCTTCAGGATACTTCCTGAAAATACTGTTTATTCTCATCTGTATAACACCTAAAAATGCTTCTCTGAATATACTTGTCGACATTTTTGATGTTCCGGCGGTACGATCGGTAAATATAATAGGTACTTCAACCAGTTTAAAACCATGTTTTATAGCTGTGTATTTCATTTCAATCTGAAACGCGTAACCCACAAAAGTTATCTTGTCAAGGTTTACGGTTTCCAGCACCTTGCGTTTATAACACATAAAGCCTGCTGTAGCATCCTGAACTTTAATGCGGGTGATAAAACGTACATATACCGACGCGAAATAGCTCATCAGCACTCGGCTCATGGGCCAGTTAACCACATTCACCCCGTTTATATAGCGGGAACCAATTACAGCATCGGCACCATTGATAATAGCTTGCCTTAGTTTTAGCAAATCATCAGGATTGTGCGAAAAGTCGGCATCCATCTCAAAAATATAATCATATTGATGTTCAAGCGACCATTTAAAACCGTGAATATAGGCGGTGCCCAATCCTTGTTTGCCCGCACGTTCTACAAGAAAAAGGCGTTCAGGATATACGTTTTGCAGGTTCTTTACAATGATCTGTGTGCCATCAGGTGAGCCATCATCAATAATAAGTAAATGAAAATCATGAGGAAGCGACATAACCTTGCGGATCATCCGCTCAATATTTTCCTTCTCATTATAGGTTGGTATAATAACTATGCTATCGGGCACTTAAAAAAAGTTTGGTGGTGTTTAAAAACAAAAGCCAAAAGTAGGAGATTTTATAGTGGATAAAAAATAAAAAAACAGGAGAACGGTTAAGCCCCCTGTTTTTTACATAAAGATTATTTGTTTTATAAATTATCTGTATCGGCAATTATCTTATTGTGGTCAGCAGCATCTATATATGGATCAGTAATATAGTTGTGCTCTTTTAAACGTGGCGAAACAAACATAAACGCTACTACAAAAACTAAGATAAAGCATACAAAGAACCAATAATAGCCAGCGCCTGCAAGGTAAGGCGCAAAAGTGCCTTTATTAGCTATATATCCGTTTACACCTGAGGTAATGTAGTTACCCAGCGAAACCACCAAAAGCCAAATAGCCGTCATGGTGCTTTTCATTGATTTCGGGGAGTGGGTATAAGCATACTCCAAGCCGGTAATGGATACCAACACTTCGGCAGCCGATAACACGATATAAGCTAATACCTGCCACCACACTGATGGTGTGCCACCATGATCGATGTTTGTTTGTATTAAAGCGATAATAACAAAGGTTAATGCAGTTAATACCAGGCCGGTGCCAAGGCGTCTCAATGGGGTTGTTTTCAAACCGATCTTGTCAAAGAATGGGTAAACCCAGTAATTAAATACCGGGATAAATATAAGCAGGAATACCGCGTTAACAGTTGATATTTGCCCGGCTATTACTGTGAAGTGATAGAAACCTAAATTGATAGTGCGGTCGAGGTTGGCGGCTTGCAATACCCATTCTGAAAGGCACTGATCCCATACTGCCCAAAATGCCAGTGCAAAAAAGAATACCGCCATTACACGATAAACGGCTTTTACACCATCAACTCTTTCTGGATTGTGAGCTTCTTTGGCAACATCGAGCCATGATTCGCCCGGTTTTTTATGACTAAGATGCGTAAGGGCATAAAAGGTGATGAATACAAAATTGTCGCGGTTAACACCGGAGGGCGGCACGCGTACATACATTTTTCGGCCCGAAAAGAATATGATGGTAGCCAAGCCCATTAAAATGCCAGGTATGCCAAATGCCCATTTAGCACCATAGTTTTGATATACATAAGGTATTGCCAGTGTTGATAAAACGGAGCCTGCATTTATACTGAAATAAAACCATCCGTAAATTTTGGAAAGGAGATCCTGGTTTGAAGCATCAAACTGATCACCCACATTGGCTGATACGCATGATTTTATACCGCCGGCACCGATAGCTACCAATATAAGTCCGAAGGTAAAGCCGTTCAGACTTGAGTCGAACATAGCCAGGCACAAATGCCCCATGCAATAAACTATAGATATATATAAAATGATCTTATATTTTCCTGTAAACCAATCAGCAACCAAACCACCAACAAAGGGGAGCGCATAGGCCACGGTTACAAAAAGGTGCGACATTTGATTTGCCTTGGCATCGGCAATTGTTGACAGTGCTTTACTGCCTGTAGGATTATAAAATTGAGCTACCAAAAAAGTAACAAGTATAGAACGCATGCCGTAAAAGCTAAAACGCTCGGCAGCCTCGTTACCTATAATAAAAGGTACGCTTCTTGGGTATTTTGACTTTGTAGGAATCGCTTCCGCAGTCAATGTGTCTTGAGTCATGAGATCAGTTAATTTCGCCTAAAATACTATTATTATGTGAAATCAGAATTTTATATTAAAAGCTGTTGGGTTTGATTGCTAATGTATTGATTATAAATAATAAATAATGTTTTAATTCTTTTATTGGCTGTTTTGCATATCGGCTTCAGCTTGTTTTTTGGGGTCGATATATTGACTATCCTTCTCATCCGGCACATTTCTCATGTCCAGATTCTCAACAAGTTCCCATCTGCCGTTTTTTAAACGGTACCCATCATAGGTAAGATCGGGGCCAAAAGTTTCAGGTTGATTCTTTGATTTTTTATCAGGTGGCGAAAGATGATCAAACACGATCAATTGCTGTTCCGGCACATACCTTAATAGCATAGAAGCCTGGCGGGTGTATTCAAATACAATCCTTTTACGGTTTTTGCTGTTATCAAACACTGCTGAGCCAAATTCAGGCTTTTCATTTTTAAAAGATAATACCTCAATTACTTTTTTGGTAGCATCTGCTGTGTATCCTTTCCAGCCAAGCATTACATAATAAGGCTTTTCGGCAGCAACTTTTATAATTTTATAATACTGTGCGCCGTACCACTTGTGGCTGTCAACAATGGAGTCCTGCGGATCTTTTAACAATGGTGAGTAGTCCTCTAAAGGGTATAAACGCAAAGGGCCGCCGGTGTTCATCTGTATTGCGCCATAAAAACGGTAGCTGCCATCGTCGTTAACTACATGCCAGCTAAAGATGCGGAAACGATTATCAGGCGAATTTTGAATACTGATGACCTTCAATGAATCAAACGGGAAAAGAAAGGAGTTAGGTGTTTTTAAAGCGCTTACCAGTGTTTTTATAAACTGATAATTGGCGTTCTTACGCTCCAAATCATTCTCGTTATTAATTATAGTATTGCCCAATTGGATAAGGCTATCCTGGTAATTTTTTAGTTGTATTCTATTACTGCTTTCGTCTGAATGTTGAGCGAAGCTGCGTGAACAAATTAATATTGAAAATATAAGTACAAATAGATGCCTCATTGTGGTTTTAATATACAAACTTTTATAAAAGCCTTATTACAAATAACGAATAAATTACGCTTTATACTTTTTGTTTAACGTAAATTTTCAATAACAATTGCACTTGCGCCGCCGCCGCCGTTACATATGCCGGCTACGCCATATTTACCTTTGTTTTGCTGTAACACATTCAATAAAGTTACAATAATTCTTGCCCCTGAAGCACCCAGCGGATGGCCCAATGAAACCGCGCCGCCATTTACGTTAACCTTTGCTGCATCAAGTTTCAGATTTTGATTGTTAGCTATAGCCACTACCGAAAATGCTTCGTTAATCTCGTAAAAGTCTATTTTATCGGCAGATAAACCTGCGCGGTGCAATGCCAAAGGTATAGCTTTTGATGGTGCCGTGGTAAACCATTCCGGCGCTTGCTGAGCATCGGCGTAAGCAATTACTTTTGCAAGTGGTTTTATGCCCAATTCATCAGCTTTATCTTTACTCATTAAAATAACTGCCGCGGCACCATCATTTAAGGTTGATGCATTTGCTGCTGTAACCGAACCATCCTTTTTAAATACCGGTTTTAATGAAGGTATCTTATCAAATTTTACAGCTTTCGGTTCCTCATCATCTGCAAACAAAGTAATGTCACCCTTCTTGTCTTTCAACTCAACCGGCGTTATTTCATCGTTGAATTTTCCTTCGCTTTGTGCTTTTTGCGCCCGGGTGTAGGATTCAATAGCATAGGCATCCTGCTCTTCGCGACTTATATTACATTCAGTTGCACAAAGTTCGGCTGCTGAACCCATGTGGTAATCATTGTATACATCCCAAAGGCCATCTTTTATTAGGCCATCGGTTATTTGTCCGTTACCCAGGCGGTAACCATTGCGGGCTTTATCTAAATAGTAAGGCACATTGCTCATGCTTTCCATACCACCGGCCAAAACAATATCGTTTTCGCCTAATGCAATGCTTTGCGCACCCAACATAATAGCTTTCATACCCGATGCACATACCTTATTAATGGTAGTAGCAGGTAAATAGGGCAGGCCGCCAAAAATTGCAGCTTGGGTAGCCGGGGCTTGTCCAACGTTAGCCGACAATACATTCCCCATATAAACTTCCTGTATGTGTTCAGGTTTTAAGCCCGATTTTTCAATAAGCGATTTGATTACTATACCACCTAGCTGCGTGGCACTGAATGCTGCTAAACTACCACCAAAACTGCCAATAGGTGTACGCGTGGCAGCCACTATAACTACTTCTTTCATGAATAAACGAATAAATTGGATTGCAAAGTTAGTATTTGCTAATCCTTTAACCATATAATTGTTAACATATTGTTTATAGCTGATGTTGTAGTATGTTTTTCTTTTTTATGGTTTTGACGGGTGGTTTGATTAAGTCGTTATCTTTAAAAACGATCAGGATTAACAGGCAGTAGCAAGAAAAAAGTAGATAAACAGAAACTTAGTATTAATTTTGATAGCTTTAAATAAATAAATGGCAAATCTATCATCTTCGCGCCAAAAGGCCGTACTGCGCAAATACGCCCGTAATCTTAAGTTTTTGATGATGGCGGCAAGTATTTGTTTAATTGTTTGGACTTTGCCAAAGCAAGCGAAATTCAGATACGAAATTCAAAAAGGGCGCATCTGGACACAAAAGGACCTGGTATCACCTTATAACTTCGCCATACTAAAAACTCAGCAGGAAATCGATAACGACCACCGTGTTGCCCTTGCAAGCATAACACCTATATACCAGTTAAATACAAATGTAGGCGAACAGCAACTGGATACATTTAAAAGCAGCCTGGAAGTAAAGTGGCATGTGTCAGGCATAAACGAACGGCAAAAACAGGAATATATAGATTTAGGAACCAGCCTTTTAAAAAATATTTATGATACGGGCCTTTTGAGGCTAAATCCAAAGTATCAGCAAAATTCAGTTAATTACCCTATCACCATACTAAATAAAAATATTGCTACTGATAAAAATACAGCCGACTTATATACCAAACAAAAAGCACTGGATTATTGCAATCAGGTTTTAGACAAACAGCAAAATATTGACAAATATTTTTTAATGGATCTGATCATTAACCGGTTGCAAAATAATCTGGTTTATGATGACGGTTTAACTGCCCGACTTGAGAAAGAAGCAATAGAAAGCTTATCCGTAACCAGAGGGATGGTGCAAAAAGATGAGCTAATAGTAAGCAAAGGTTCTGTAGTAAACGATGAGGTGTTTCAGAAGCTGGAATCATACAGAAAAGCATTTGAAGATAATTCAAGAGTAAATGGCGACCGCCGGTTGGTAATGCTGGGGCAAACTTTGCTGGTTACTATAGCCATAACCTTGCTAATGGTGTTCCTGTACCTGTTTCGCAAGGATATTTATGATGATAACCGCCTGGTTTGTTTAATATTATTGGTTATTACAGCAATGCTGGGCACGTTATCATTAGCTATAAAGCTGCAGATGCCTAATTTGTACTATATACCTTATTGTATTGTACCTATTATAATCCGCATACTTTTTGATACCCGTTTGGCGCTCAATATCCATTTGCTGGTAGTGCTTATTGCTGGTTTTTTTGTACCCAACAGTTTTGAGTTTGCATACTTTGAAATTACTGCGGGTATGGTTTCAATATATAGTATCAAAAACCTCATCAGGCGTGAGCAGTTCCTTATATCAGCATTGATCATCACTTTAAGCTATTTTGTATCCTTTCTGGGTATTTCATTTATTCGCGAAGGTACCTTTGTTAATATTAACTGGATTGATTTTCTACCATTTGTAGTTAGCGTACTGCTTACTTTACTGGCTTATCCGCTCATTTATATTTTTGAAAAGATGTTTGCAATAACATCAGATATTACACTTATAGAACTTACCAATACCAATTCGCCATTATTACGCGAACTGGCTTTTACAGCACCGGGTACTTTTCAGCATTCGTTACAAGTAGCAAACCTTGCCGAAAATGCTATCTATAGTATCGGCGGAAATGCCTTGTTGGTTAGGGCGGGGGCCTTATATCATGATATTGGTAAACTGGAGAACCCGTTGTTTTTTATCGAGAACCAAAGTTCAGGGTTTAACCCCCATGATAAGCTGCCATATGAAGAAAGTGCACAAATTATTATAAGGCATGTAAGCAAAGGTGTTGAAATGGCCGAAAAAGCAAACTTACCCGAGGTTGTTATTGATTTTATACGGACGCATCATGGCGATACCCGGGTGGATTACTTTTATCAGTCATATTTAAAGAATTTTCCAGAAAAACTGATTAATGAGAATACTTTTAGGTATCCCGGGCCCATACCTTTCACAAAAGAAGGAGGGGTTTTAATGCTTGCAGACTCTGTTGAAGCAGCATCGCGGTCATTAAAGGAACCTGATGAAAAATCAATAAGTGAACTGGTTGATCGTATTGTAAAATACAAATTGGATCAGGACCAACTGAAAAACAGCGACATAACGCTGAAAGATATTGAAACCATAAAAACGATTTTTAAGCGAATGCTGATGAGTATTTATCATGTGAGAATAAACTATTAAGAAAGGTAAATTTTTTTTTGACGGGATAGTTGAATTGCTATATTTGCAGTCCCGAAAAAAGGGGATTTATTTTAGTGGGCCAGTTTTATGCCGCCCAATATAAAGGTGAGGTGCCTGAGAGGCCGAAAGGATCAGTTTGCTAAACTGACGTACGGGAAACTGTACCGAGGGTTCGAATCCCTCCCTCACCGCTGAGAAGTATACAAACAGGATTAAAAGGGTCTAAAATCATCGATTTAGACCCTTTTTGTTTTTTTTATACCCTGCCGCTTACCACAATTCTTCTGTATGCAGTTGTATTTTTCTATATAGGTTGCATTAATAGTTAATTAAAGAAAATAATAGCCAGCTTTTTGCAATATTGCATAATGATATGATAATAACGTAGAGTATTTAAACTAATACAACTGCTTTATTTGCATTCCGAATAGTAAATCTAACACATTATTAACCTGAAATATGTCGAGGAATAAATACCTAATACCGTTGATTCTGGTTACCTCCCTGTTTTTTTTATGGGGTTTTGCTTACGGTTTGCTTGATGTTTTAAACAAACATTTTCAGGAGACGCTTAATATTTCAAAAACACGATCAACTTTATTGCAGGGAGCCTATTTTGGGGCCTATTTTTTAGCTGCTTTGCCCGCAGGCATATTCATGAATAAGTATGGCTATAAAAAAGGAATTATATTGGGCCTTCTATTATATGCTGTTGGCGCGTTTCTTTTTTATCCTGCTGCGGAACAATTAAGCTTCAACTTCTTTTTATTTGCGTTGTTTGTATTGGCATCAGGGTTGGCATGCCTTGAAACAGCTGCAAATCCATATGTAACCGTTTTAGGTAGTCCGGAAACTTCATCAGTAAGGTTAAATCTTTCACAGTGTTTCAATGGCATTGGGTCTTTTCTTGGGCCAATTATAGCAGCATTTTTATTCTTTGGGGGTAATAACGGACATCGGGGTAATCTGGATTCTGTCAAGATAATTTATGTTATAATAGGGATCGTAGTATTATTAATTGCCGGATTTTTCTTAAAAACCCCACTTCCAGAAATAAAAGAAAGTGATGTGGTCTCTTCAAAAGAATTAGATAAAAAACCATTATTCGAGCACAGTAATTTTAAATTCGGTGTAGTTGCCCAATTCTTTTATGTAGCGGCACAGGTTGGTATTGCAGCGTTCTTTATAAACTATTGCACCGAATCAAACACAGGTATCGAAAATGCTAAAGCATCAACACTATTGTCTATTGGATTAATACTGTTTACTGCCGGACGATTTATAGGTACGGCTTTAATGCGGGTAATTGCTGCCAATAAATTACTTACGGCTTATGCGTTAATCAATGTTTTGCTTTGTGTAATAGTTGTGCTGAATAAACAATGGATCTCTGTTTATGCGCTGCTGGCGATTTTCTTTTTTGAATCAATTATGTTCCCTACAATTTTTGCATTGGGATTGAAGGATTTGGGTCATCATACAAAAAAAGCTTCTTCATTTATTATTATGTCAATAGTTGGCGGGGCACTGGTGCCTGTGGTGATGGGCTTAATTGCTGATGAATACTCAACTTCCATTTCATATATAATACCCTTATTTTGTTTCTTAGTTGTAGCGTGGTATGGATGGAAAGGGTACAAGGTTATTGACGGCAGCGAAGAACAAGAACCTTTAAAAGTTGTATTCAGACATTAACTCTTATGCAAAAATTTTGTTTAACACTTGATTTGAAAGATGATCCCCAATTAATTGAGGAATACATGCAATATCATGAAAATGTGTGGCCCGAAATATTATTAAGTATTAAAGCATCAGGTATTAGCAATATGGAAATATATTGCTGGGGCACCAGGTTGTTTATGATAATTGAGGCTGATAATGATTTTAGTTTTGAAAAAAAAGCATTTCTTGACCAGGGAAATACCAAGGTTCAGGATTGGGAAACCTTAATGTGGAAATATCAGCAAAGTTTACCGGGGTCAAAACCCGGAGAGAAATGGATGCTGATGGATAAAATATTTACGTTGTAAAAATGTTTAAATTATATGTTTAGCCTAAAAAATAAATCAGCAGTAATTACAGGTGGTGGAAGCGGTATCGGGAAAGCTATATCCCTATTGTTTGCGCAACAAGGTGCCAAGGTGCATATTATTGAATTGAATGCTGAAGCTGCAGCAGCAACAGTTACTGAAATAACAACTGCCGGAGGGTCAGCATTTAGCTATACCTGTGACGTAAGCAAGCAGCAAAATGTGGTTGAATTGTTCAACTCGATCGGCATAATAGATATACTCATCAATAATGCAGGTATTGCCCATATAGGTAATGTAGAAGCTACAGCTCAGGATGATTTTGACCGGGTAATGAATGTAAATGTAAAAGGTGCTTACAACTGCCTTTTCGCTGCAATACCGTTAATGAAAGCAAATAACGGAGGGGCTATTTTAAACACAGCTTCTATTGCAGCAAGCGTGGGCCTAGCTGATCGCTTTGCCTATTCAACCAGTAAAGGTGCCATCCACGCCATGACGTTATCCATTGCCCGTGATTATGTACATGATAACATCCGTTGTAACTGCATTTCGCCGGCCAGGATACATACCCCATTTGTTGATGGCTTTATCGCCCAAAACTATGCAGGGCGGGAAGAAGAAATATTCGAAAAGTTATCAAAAAGCCAACCTATAGGCCGCATGGGTAAGCCTGAAGAGGTAGCATCGTTAGCTTTGTATTTATGTTCGGATGAGGCTGGCTTTGTAACCGGCAGCGATTATCCTATTGATGGCGGCTTTATAACCCTAAATAATTAAATCAAAATTTAAAAAAAATATATGAAACTGATCCGTTTTGGTGAAGCAGGTAAAGAAAAAACGGGAGTTATTATCAACGATAAACGTTATGATACTTCTGCTTTTGGTGAAGACTACAATGAACAATTTTTTGAAACCGATGGGTTAGATCGCTTAGCTGATTTTTTAAAAGACAACAATGATCTGCCGCAAATAAATAATGACGTACGCTTGGGTTGCCCAACCGGTCGCCCATCAAAAATTGTGTGCATCGGTTTAAATTATGTTGATCATGCTAAAGAAACTAATGCTACGCCTCCGCCAGAGCCTGTGATATTCATGAAATCAACAACAGCAATAGTTGGGCCAAATGATGATATAATGATCCCCAAAGATTCGGTTAAAACGGATTGGGAGGTGGAACTTGCAATTGTTATAGGTAAAAAAGCAAGTTATGTGGATGAAGCTGAAGCAATGGATTATGTGGCAGGATACGTGTTACATAATGATGTGTCTGAACGCGAATTTCAAATAGAGCGCAGCGGAACATGGGATAAAGGAAAAGGTTGTGACACATTTGCCCCGATCGGGCCGTTTTTAGCTACTGCCGATGAAATCAAAGACCCGCATAATCTGCGTTTATGGCTCAAATTAAATGGAGAAATTATGCAGGATGGCACAACCGCCAACTTTATATTTAATATCCCATTTGTAATTGCGTATACCAGCAAGTTCATGACCTTATTGCCGGGTGATATAATTTCTACAGGTACACCTGCCGGGGTAGGTTTAGGCATGAAACCACCATTGTACCTTAAAGCAGGTGATGTGATAGAATTAGGAATAGATGGACTAGGCACAGCCACACAAAAGTTGGTAGCCTATAAAAAATAAAAATATGGATCTGCAACTCAAAGACAAAGTAATAATAGTTACAGGTGGTGCCAAAGGCATAGGTGAAGGGATTGTACAGATGCTGGCTAAAGAAGGTGCCATCCCGGTGATTTTTGGCAGGAATGAAAATGATAACCTTAAAGTGGTTTCAGCAGTTAAAGCAGCAGGGGGGAGGGCCCATCATATTGTGGCTGAATTAACCGAACCTGATTCATGCGCAAACGCGGTAAAGGCGATAGCGGATAAATTTGGCAGGATAGATGGCCTGGTAAATAATGCTGGTGTAAATGATGGCGTAGGGTTAGAAAATGGAGATTACGAGCGTTTTATGGCATCGTTACACAAAAACCTGGTGCATTATTACCTTATAGCACATCATGCTTTGCCATGGCTTAAAAAATCAAAAGGGCCAATTGTAAACATAAGTTCAAAAACTGCTGAAACAGGGCAAGGGAATACCTCGGCGTATGCTGCATCAAACGGAGGGCGTAATGCCCTGACACGTGAGTGGGCCGTTGAATTGCTTCCTTACGGAATTAGGGTAAATGCCATTATCGTGGCAGAATGCTGGACCCCGCTATATGAAAAATGGATCGAAACACTGCCGAATCCTAAAGAGAAACTCGAATCAATAGTTTCGAAAATACCTTTAGAGAACAGAATGACAACATCCGAAGAGATAGCTAATATGGCAGCATTTCTTTTGTCGCCAGTGTCAAGTCATACAACAGGGCAGTTAGTTTATGTCGATGGCGGATATGTTCATCTCGACAGAGCGATCTCTTAATGTGTATCAAATAACAATATGTTACAGATAGACTCGCATCAGCATTTTTGGAAATATGATCCGGTTAAATATGATTGGATAGATGATAATATGGCAGCTATCCGAAAGGATTTTTTACCGGCACACCTGGCCCCAATTTTAAAAGCGAATGGTTTTGATGGCTGTATTACTGTTCAATCTTATCAATCAGAACAGGAAAATGAGTTTCAACTAGCTAATGCAGATAAGTATAGCTTTATAAAGGGAGTAGTTGGCTGGGTTGATCTGCAAGCCGCAAATATTGAAGAGCGACTAGCCTATTACCAGCAATTTAAAAAATTGAAGGGTTTCAGGCATGTTTTACAGGGTGAATCTGAGCGTGATTTTATGTTACGGCCTGATTTTTTAAATGGCATAAGCTTGCTAAAAAAATACGGCTTTACTTATGACATATTGATTCTTCCTGATCAGCTAAAATACACAGCTGATCTTATAGTACAGTTTCCTGATCAGCGCTTTGTAGTTGATCATATAGCTAAACCAGGTATCAAACACAAGGAGTTGAAGGAGTGGGAAAAGGGCATTGAGGCTGTAGCCGAATTTAAGAATGTTTTTTGCAAAGTATCGGGTATGGTTACAGAAGCCGACTGGGAGAACTGGAAGCCTGAGGATTTTCAAATGTACTTAGATGTAATTACAGCTAATTTTGGTGTCGACCGGTTAATGTTTGGTTCCGACTGGCCGGTTTGTAAGGTTGCAGCTGCCTACGGGCAGGTAGTTGCTATAGTAAAAGAATATTTTTCTGGTTTTAGCCAAGCGGAGCAGCAAGGTTTTTTTGGCGGTAATGCCATTAAGTTTTATAATTTATAACATACTATGCAAACATTAATATGTGATGAACCCGGAAAGTTCAGCTATGTGGAACGAGAAAAGCCGGTATTAAAACCGGATCATGCAATTATTAAAGTTAAAAGAATAGGTATTTGCGGAACAGATCTGCACGCATTTGAGGGTACACAACCTTTTTTTAATTATCCACGTGTCTTGGGTCATGAATTATCGGGCGAACTGGTCGAATTGGATAATGCACCCGGTTTTCAGGTTAATGAGAAGGTTACCTTTAGTCCATATTTTAGCTGTGGGCATTGCATAGCGTGTCGTACAGGCAAAACTAATTGTTGTGTTAGCATTCAAGTTTGTGGTGTACATGTAGATGGTGGTATGGCTGAATACCTGATGGTTCCGTCACATACTTTGCTGCATGGTGAAGGGCTTAGTTTCGAAGAACTGGCATTGGTTGAACCATTGGCTATAGGTGCGCATGGAGTAAGGCGCGCAGGTATTACACAAGGGGAGTATGTATTGGTAATTGGTGCAGGCCCTATTGGGTTAGGCACTATGGAATTTGCCCGGATAAGTGGAGCGAAAGTAATTGCATTAGATGTTAATGAGGAACGCCTTAGCTTTTGTCGCGATGTAATTAAAGTTGATCATGCCATAAATGCATTATCGGCTGATGTGGTGCAACAATTAAATGAAATTACTAATGGTGATATGCCCACTGTAGTTATTGATGCAACCGGTAATCTCAAAGCTATTAATAATGCTTTTCAATATATAGCACATGGGGGCCGGTATGTTTTGATAGGCTTACAAAAAGGCGAGATCTGTTTTAGTCACCCTGAATTTCATAAACGTGAAGCAACTTTAATGAGCAGCAGAAATGCCACCACTATTGATTTTGACCATGTTATTAATTCCATAAAAAAAGGAGCGATTAACCCCTTGAATTATATCACCCATCGTGTACCATTTAACCAGGTTGAACGGGATTTTGCAAGCTGGCTAAAGCCGGAAACAGGCGTAATAAAAGCCATGATTTCAATGGATAATTAGTTACTTATCAGACACGCCCTTTGAATAGTCTATTGAAGATATAAATCAAATTCACCTAGCATCCTAATATACAGGCATCATACTTGCTGTGCTGTATCTATATAGCAATTATATGAAATCAAGGGTGTTCATTTATATTTCTTTAGCGGTTGATCTGCTGATAGCTATTTCAAAATTTGTTGCGGCAGCACTTACAGGTAGTGCGTCGATGATTTCGGAGGGGATACATTCTGTGATTGATGCTATAAGTCAGCTTTTATTGATATGGGGTGTAAAAACCAGTAAAAAACTAGCTGATGCCGACCGTCCTTTCGGCTATGGCAAAGAATTGTATTTCTGGTCATTCATCGTATCGTTGGTGATCTTTATTTTTGGCGGATGTATCTCGTTTTATGAAGGTTTCATTCGGTTTAGAAACCCAACGTTTGAAGGAAATGCCGCATGGAATTACCTGGTTTTAGCTATTGCATTTGTGTTTAATTTGGTTTCTATGTTCTCTGTATTAAAAGTATTCAACAAACAGCGCGGGCCCGTATCATTTTGGAGGGCCGTAAAGCGAACCAAAGACCCATTAACCATAATAGTATTGCTGGGCGACTTTGGTGATCTGCTTGGGTTGATGGTGGCATTTTTAGGAATATTATTAGCGCGATTGCTTCATAATCCTTATTTAGATGGCATTGCCTCTATGTTGATCGGTGTTATACTTATTGGTATCTCAGGTTTCCTGGTTAACGAAAGTAAAAGCTTGTTGATGGGGGAGCCTATCGGCAGAAAAACTTTACGAAAAGCAATAGCAATAACAGAGGCAGATAATGACGTAATAAAAGTAAGAAAGCATTTTTCAACCTATATGTCTCCCGAAGACATTTTATTACAATTAAATACTGTTTTTAAGCAGGGGCTTACCACAAAACAGATAACTGATGCTATTGAAAGGATCACCAAAACCATTCAAAATGAACTGCCACAAATGAAACAGATATTTATTGAACCGGTTGCTAAATAAATGTTTTAATCTCTGTTATGTACCCAATGCATGGTTTCCTTCAGGTCGTGGTATAGTCTTTTAAATAACAGAAAGTTATTGCTGTATACCTGCTGATTAAGCTGATCGGGTATAATATCCGAATCTTTATTTACTACTGGTTTTTGAATGGTTTGATCCAGATCAAGCGCATCCATGGCTAAAAATATAGCACCTATGGCAGAAGCATCTTCCTGTTGTACTATTGCTAATCTTTTACCTGTAATATCAGCCAGCATCTGTGTCCATACCTGCGAAGTAATAAACCCACCGCTGATATGCAATAAGTTTATAGGCTCAGATGCTTGTTCTACCGTTTGTAATACATCATTTAGGGCAAAGCAAATGCCCTCTAAACCCGCTCTTAAAAAATGGGCCTGTGTATGTTGCGGTTTAATGTTGAAGAATACGCCGCAGCTTTTAGTATCCCAAATAGGTGCCCTTTCGCCATATAAATAAGGTAAGAATATCAAACCGTCGCTGCCTGCTGGTATAGTTGAAATGGTTTCGAAAACTGCTTCATAATCACTGTGGCCGGGCAGTTTTTTATCCAGGAAGCTTTTTATCAGCCAATTCAGCGCTATGCCGCCATTATTAACAGCTCCGCCACAAACAAATGTTTTTTCATTCAATAGGTAATTAAAGATCATAGCCTGATAGTTAAACACAGGCTGCTGACTGGTTATTCGTACCGCGCCACTTGTGCCTATAGTTAATGAAGCTACACCCGGTGCTGTAACAAAGCTGCCCAAGTTGGCACAACAACCATCACTAGCGCCAATAATAAACGGGGTGTTTGCTTTAATTTGTATTGATTGAGCAATTGTTGAATTTAAATCAGCCCGCTTATAATTTGTATTTACAGGTGTGGACAGTTTACTCGTCGTTATGCCAGCCAAATCACAAGCCTTAGTGTTCCAGGTAAGTTTTTTGATGTCAAATAAACCAGTTGCTGACGCGATCGAATAATCAACTTCGAATTCATTAAACAGATGAAACCATATATATTCCTTTATCGAAATGAATTTATGGGCAGCTATAAATAATTCGTTTTGATTTTCCCGTAGCCATATCAGCTTACAAAGCGGTGTCATGGCATGTATAGGCGTTCCTGATGTTTGATAAATATCAGGCCCTTGTTCCGAATCGCGTAGTTTTTGAGCGATATCCTCACTGCGGGCATCTGCCCAGGTGATCATATCGGCAAGTGCTTTTCCGTTTGAATCAACCGGAATAACGCTGTGCATTGCACTACTCAGGCTGATAGCGTAGGGTGGTAGGCCGGTTTTTTTTACAATATCAATTATACAGCTTTTAAAAGCTTCCAGAATAAGTTCAGGATTCTGTTCGCTATAGCCCGGTTGCGGGCTTTTAACAGGATAATAATGTTGGGATACCTCAACAGGCTTACCATTTATTTCAACAGCCACAGCCTTTGTACTTCCGGTTCCAATATCAATTCCTAATAGGTATTCTTGCATCAATTGTTTTTTACATGTCTAATTTAGTTGTTTATAATTATGTATTGCAAAATGCATGGTAATCATTAATCATTTAAATATGTATTGGTTTGAAAATAAAATAGTTAGAGGCGAAAGCGTATTTTTCTGTTTTAAAAATGTAAACATTATATTTACCTTAGATTGTCTGATTAATTTTAAAGAAAGCAATCCGTTAAATAAGATATTTTATAGCATTTGCACGAGAGATAGAATTATATTTTGAAAACGGAAAGGCAAATATTAATACAATGCGACCCCAACGGTTTAAATGAACTTTATGAAAAGTACTCGGGGATGCTGTTGGGTTATATTTCTGAAGTTGTAAAAGATAGTAAGCTGGCTGAACAGCATTTGGTGAGTATATACAATCATATACCAGGGCATATGAATGAATTAACCGGCGACGGAATTAATACATGGTGCCAGCTGCAGCGATTAACCAAAAAATATTTAGGCCTTTGTGAAGGTGAACTAAATAATATAAAACTTGATTCAAGTACTTATGGTGCATGTAATAAGTTTCATAATTTGATGACACAGGAACAAAGAGAAGTGTTTTGCAATGTTTACTACCGGGGTAAAACAGTTTTTGAGCTTTCAAAAGAATTAAAAAGATCTGAAGATTCAATACGTGCTTTATTAAAAGAAGCCTTTGTTATAATTAAAAAAAGATAGTGAACGTTCAGCAATACATTGAAAGCGGGGTACTGGAAGCTTATGTACTGGGAGCAGCATCGGAGGCTGAGACACAGGAGCTGTTGTCGTATAAAAAACGCTATCCCCAAATACAAGATGCTTTAGAAGAGTTGGAAAGAGATATGGAGTACATTGCTGAACAAATGGCTATTATCCCACCGCCGATTACGTGGAGTAAAATTGAAGCCAGTATTAATGAAATAACTATAACACCAGATTATGAGCCTTTACGTTTAAGGGGCAGGGAGGAGAGGAGTGATTATTATAGAATAAACCGCGAAAACTATATAGAGGTTGCAGAAGCTGAGAGCACCTATATACGCGTCCATAAAAATTGGAAGTGGGTTTTTGTGGCTGTATTTGTGTTAAGCAAGATATTTTTAGCCTGCGCTATTTATTTCTATCTTGAAAATCGCCAGGCACAGCAACAAATTCTTGATCTGAAAACAGAATTGAAGCTGCATCAAACACATTAAATCATAACGATTTTTGCATACAAACACTGTTTGTTAGTGTTATGTAAGGGCCATAATTATCAATCACGTAGTAACCTTGTTTTTTATAAAGATTTACAGCCCCTGTATTGGTTTTTAATGTTTCGAGCACTGTATATGAAAGGCCAATCTCTTTGCCCCATAATTCCAGTTCATTTAAAATGCGTGATGCAATTCCTTTTCCACGGTTATTGTCTTTAACAAACATCCTTTTTATTTCAACTGTATCGTCATCATATTTCTTAAAACAACCACAGCCAATAGGTTGATTGTCATGATAGACCACCACTGCGGTATTCAGGTAATCCAGTTTATTATGAGGGGTGTAATGTGCCTGCGCCTCACCGTTTAGCACAAGAAGATATTCATCTAATAAAGTTACCAGGTATTTAAAATCAGGATCGTTATTGTCCGTTCTCTTGATCGAGAGGCTGTTTTCTGTATTCATTAACGTGTATCGATTATTCTACAATTGTTATACAATCGTCTGCTATTAGTTCTTCGCCACGGTAGCGCCTTAGCAATTGCGCTGTAGCTATTACATCTTTTTGACAATAGGTACAAATGCGGTCTAATTTGTTCTCGTTCCAGTAAACGTGTGCTACCTGGCTGCCATCAATATCATCCTTGGGGGTAGGGATATTAAAAATAGCAGCAAGCAGATTTAAAGAGGTGTAGTTTTTATAATCGCCAAACTTCCATAGTTCCATGGTGTCCAGGTGGTTTATTTCCCAGGGCTTTTTACCGGATAATTCAAGCTGAACGGGTATTTTAAGTCCATTTATCAGCATGCGGCGGCAGATGTACGGAAAGTCAAACTCTTTACCGTTATGGGCGCATAAGATAAGGCTACTTGGCTGGCCGGATAACATTGATGAAAATTGCTCTAACAATTCCTTTTCATCATGCGAAAAAAATGATTTAACCCTTAAACCGGTTCTTTTCCCGCCAGTGAATATGCCTACCGAAATGCAAATGATCTTGCCAAATTCGGCCCATATACCTGCGCGTTCGTAAAAGTTTTCAGCAGTTTCTTCTTTGCGCTGATATTGGGTTTTATGATCCCATAATTTTTGAAAATTATCAGGCAACTGGTCATGACTACTATATTGAGGTACGGTCTCAATGTCGAGTACCATTAGATTATGCAGATCGTATTGTTCAAGCATGAGTGAAGTAAATATAATGTAAATTGAATTACCGTATCATTACTCCCGGCTTATTTATAACGGGTAGTTTAATAAAATTAAGCTCAACAATGCTTTCGGGTAAAAAGATGAATTTTTTATCATATATCTCTTTGCCAATGTAATAACTTAACCAATATTCATTGTTAAGGCCAAAAGTTTCCTCGTCAATTGGTTCAATCAAAACCGACGAACCATTCTTTACCACAGGAAACATATGCCGAAGGGTAGAGGTTCTTACCTGTTCACCATTCTTTTCGCCATAACCTTTTGATGTGATGAGTACATTTTCAATAGGTTCGTTTTTAAGATTGATAAGATATACATACCATAGTTTGGTTTCAACACTTTCCTTCTCCAACGCTATCGCGATAGCTATATCCTCTACTATATTTTCAGGAAGATCTCTAATCATTGGGTTATAAGTTGTGGTTTGTAAGAATATTATTTGCGGCTTCACTCACAACATTCAACACATAAATGCAACTACTAATTATTTTTTCTTAACAAATTTCTTACCGCCCTTTTTAGGCTCTTTTTCAGCAATGGCGGCTAATGCCTTACATTCTTCAAAGGTTAATTCCAATGGTTCTTTACCTTTGGGTATCTTAACGTTCAATTTGCCAAATTCAATATACGGGCCCCATCTGCCATTTAAAATTTTAACCGATGGGTCTTCGTCAAATGCCTTCATTAATTTTTCAGCATCTTTTTTGCGCTTTTCAAGTATCAGTTCAATTGCCCTTTCCTCACTAAGGTCATGGGGATCAATTTCCTTAGGTAATGAATAAAAAGCACTGTTGTGTCTTACGTATGGCCCAAACTTACCGATAGCAACGGTCATATCTTTATCTTCAAAAATACCAACCTTTTTAGGTAGTTTAAAGAGTTCTAAGGCATCTTCAAGCGAAATGGTCTCTATGCTTTGGCCCGAACGTAAGCTCGCATACAGGGGCTTGTCTGGCTCTGCTTCGGTAGCGCTTTCGCCCACTTGTACAAACGGCCCATAACGGCCAATACGTACTGATACTTTTTTACCGTTAACAGGGTGAGCACCTAATTCACGTTCGCCGGTTGCTTTGTCAGCAGTTTGAATGGTACTTTCTACATCTTTATGAAAAGGATCATAAAAGGTACGGATCATGTGTGTCCATTCTTTCAAACCCTGTGCTATCTCATCAAATTGCTTTTCAACGCTGGCTGTAAAGTTAAAATCTACTATTCCTTTAAAGTATAACACCAGGAAATCATTTACAACCGCGCCGATATCAGTAGGGAATAATTTGCCTTTTTCCGCACCGGTGTTTTCAGTTTTTTCCTCTTTATGGATGTTTCCAGCCTTAAGTGTTAAAACTCTGAACGCTCTTTGCTTGCCTTCACGTTCTTCTTTTACCACGTAACCGCGATTTTGTATGGTTGAAATAGTAGGAGCGTAGGTAGACGGACGGCCAATGCCCAATTCTTCCAATTTCTTTACTAAACTAGCCTCAGTATAACGTGCGGGTGGCCTTGAGAAGCGTTCTGTAGCCGACATTTCCTGCAATGCAAGGCGTTGTCCTTTGCTTAAAGGCGGCAACATGGCATTTTCGCCTTCTTGTTGGTTGTCGTCGTCATCGTCACTCGACTCAAGGTATACTTTCAGGAATCCATCGAATTTCATTACCTCGCCATTGGCAACTAATTCTTCTTTACGAGTTGATATACTGATTTTTGCAGTGGTCTTCTCAAATTGTGCTTCACTCATTTGCGATGCTATGGCACGTTTCCATATCAGGTCATAAAGGCGCTTTTCAGAGCTATCACCCTCAATACTGTGATTGTTGAAATAGGTTGGCCTTATAGCCTCATGCGCTTCTTGTGCGCCTGCACTTTTGGTTTTATATTTTCTTTGGTGATGATATTTATTGCCGTAGGCCGATATGATCTCATCAGAAGCAGCATTTAAAGCGGTATCTGATAAATTAACAGAATCGGTACGCATATAAGTAATGTGCCCTGATTCATATAGCTTTTGCGCTACCTGCATGGTGCGCGAAACTGAATAGCCTAACTTACGGCTGGCTTCCTGCTGCAAGGTTGATGTTGTAAATGGTGCAGCCGGTGAACGTTTGGCAGGGCGGGTATCCAACGATTTTACATCAAAGTCGGCGCTGATACAATCCTGCAGAAATTTTTCGGCATCTTCCTGCCTGGCATAACGCTCGGGCAATTCGGCTTTGAATGCTTCCTTACCTTTACCAAATATGGCTACTATTTTAAATGCAGCTTCTGATGTAAATTTATTTACCTCGCGCTCCCTGTCAACAATAAGCCTTACTGCAACTGATTGTACGCGACCTGCTGAAAGCGAAGGTTTTACTTTTTTCCACAGAACGGGAGAAAGCTCAAAGCCAACCAATCTGTCTAAAACCCGGCGCGCCTGTTGTGCGTTAACCAGGTTATAATCTATTTTACGTGGATTTTCAATAGCACGCATTATTGCGGGCTTTGTTATTTCATGAAAAACTATCCGCTTGGTGTTTTCCTCTTTTAATCCTAAAGTTTCAAATAAATGCCATGATATGGCTTCACCCTCGCGGTCCTCGTCCGATGCCAGCCAAACAGTATCTGCTTCTTTAGCTAATTTCTTTAAATCACTAACTATCTGTTTTTTATCGGCTGGTACCTCATATTTTTGTTCGAAGTTATGAGCAATGTCGATGGCATCTTCAGACTTGATCAAATCACGGATATGCCCATAACTCGATTTAACTGTAAAGTCTTTACCGAGGTATCCTTCAATGGTTTTGGCTTTCGCCGGTGATTCAACTATTAATAAATTTTTAGCCATTTAAGCAGGTATTTTTTTGCAAATAAAACATAAAGAAAATGAAACGCAAATTTGTTTTTTGGAAAGATGCGCGGAAATAGCGTAAAACTGACGGTTTTTTATGCGGATAAGAAGTAGACTTTTAAGTTTGATCTTTCCAGTATCTACATCAAAAAGCCGCCACCCAGCAGGTCATTGCCTTCATAAAATACCGCTGATTGGCCGGGTGCTATTCCTGATACGGTATGATGAAAATCAACTTTCATATGTTCGCCCATTTGTAAGATGGTGCTTTGGGTACCGGCATCTTTATACCTTATTTTGGTAACCGCCTCAATTGGTTCGTTGATGTTTGCGTATTTAACAAGGTTAAGATTTTTAACCCAGGCTTGTTTGCGCTCCAATGCATCGGCAGTACCTAAAACAACAGTATTGGTAACCGGATCAATATGAGTAACAAACATTGGCTGACCTAAAGCAATGCCCAATCCCTTGCGCTGGCCTATGGTATAAAAAGGATAGCCCTGGTGTTTGCCCACTACGGTGCCGTCTGTTAAAACAAAATTGCCGCCGGCTACTCTTTCTTCAAGGTCGCCTACTTTATGTCTTAAAAAGGCTCTATAGTCATTATCGGGTACAAAGCATATTTCGTAGCTTTCGCTTTTTCCGGCTAATTCAATCTGGCCCATATCCATAGCCATTTGCCTGATCTCGGGTTTTGAGAAACTACCTAAAGGAAATTTGGTGCGTGCAAGGTTTTGCTGCGATACTCCCCAAAGTACATAAGACTGGTCTTTATTTTCGTCCTTGCCCTTTGATATCACATACCTGCCACTATCCTGTAAGCGGATATTGGCGTAATGGCCTGTTGCAATAAATTCACAATCAAGTTTATCGGCGCGTTTAAGTAAAGCTTCCCATTTAATATGGGTGTTACATAAAACACATGGGTTAGGGGTGCGGCCTGCAAGATATTCGTCGACAAAGTTATCGATCACAAAATCGCCAAACTCACTTCTGATATCGAGGATATAATGTGGAAAGCCATAGCCAACTGCTAATGCGCGGGCATCATTAATACTATCCAAACTACAGCAGCCTGTTTCTTTTGAGCTGCCGCCTGCAGATGCATAGTCCCAGGTTTTCATGGTAAGGCCAATAACTTCATAGCCCTGCTCATGCAGCATTACTGCTGCTACCGAACTATCAACCCCGCCGCTCATTGCCACTAATATCCTACCGTGCTTACTCATATTGCGCGCAAAGATACGATATTGTGATTTAGGTTGATAATGTGTTGGTCAGGGGAGGGTAAGTTTTGTGAGTGGTGAGTAGTTTGTAGCCTGTTTATAATGTCTTACAAAATAGACATTCACCACTCACTATTCACCACTCACTATCGGTATTGATAAAATATCCCCTTATCAAAAGGAGTCCAGAGGCAGGCTTTTTGTCCGCAGGCTTTTAGCGCATTGTTGGCCCATGTATTACAGGTGTAGAATAGATTATAGTTTCCTTTGGCTTCGTAAAAGGCATCGGTGTTATCAAGGTTAGCATGAGTTTTTACGTTGATGGCGTTACCGTTGGCATCCCTTTTAAAACTTGTATCAATATAGTTTACCAGCTTAATATACTGTCTATTGCTAAGCATCACTTTTTTGCAATGAGTGCCTTGCACTAGAATCTTGCAAAAGTCGGTATGGATAGCTGACGGCCCCAATCCAAATACTGCTTTTAATGCCAGGCTTAATTTCAACTGTGCCCACGTCGGGGTGTTCAGATAGAAATCTTTATTGCCCCAACCGATAGCTACGTATTTGGCAGTGGTATCATTAGCTATCGTGTTTTCATATTTAATTTCCGTCGACCAATTTTTCAATGAGTTTTTTATCGGGACTACTATATCAGTATGGTCGCCATTGGAGAGGAGGTAGATGGCAACATCGTTTGATACGTTAGGTTTATTATTCACGCTAATAACTGATAATACCAAAGCTGATAAAAGGTATAGTAAGACGATCGCAATAAAACCAAGCAATATCCAGGCAATTGATTTTACTATTTTTTTAAAGGTCATTAAATCAGGTTAGTTATAATCGGTGTATAAAGTTAGCATTTGCCTTTATACAAGGCTTTGAATCATGAGTAGAAATCGAAGGAAATAGTATGGTATTGAGTTTCAAATGCCTATAGTTTAACTTTGCAATATTTATAATGTAGTCAAAATTGACATTAATTAGAAGTTAATTAGTATTTATAATCACCTATTTATGAGATTTATATTTATTGATACTTTAGTTGTCTATAAATCATCAGGCAACATATACTGTTTTGATGTTTACAAATTCATGGATTCCGAAAAGGCCCAATTCGCGGCCATAACCTGATTGTTTTATCCCGCCAAAAGGTAGCCGGGGATCTGATTTTACCATGGAATTTACAAAGCACGAACCTGCTTCGAGTTTGTCGGAAGCGATCATTTCCCCACGTTTTTTGTCCTTTGTAAACACTGCCCCACCCAGTCCGAACACGCTATTGTTTGCAATTTTTATGGCATCGTCCTCATCCTTCGCACTGATAATTGCCGCTACCGGGCCGAACAATTCTTCGTCATGAGCGGGCATACCCGGCTTAACATTGGTAAGGATAGTAGGCGGATAAAAGGCATTATTCCCACCCGGGATTTCTCCCCCTAAAATACATTTGGCACCTTTTGAAATGGAGGCCTTTACCTGCTCATGTAATTCATTTCGCAGATCAACCCTTGCCTGAGGGCCAATGTCTGTATCCTTTTCCAGTGGATCGCCTATTTTCTTTGCAGCCATTTTTTGCAAAAACAGGCGAGTAAATTCTTTTTCTACTGATTTAACTACAATAAATCTTTTAGCCGCAATACAGCTTTGCCCGCTATTAATAAGTCGACTGTTAACACAGGTTTCGGCAGCTTTTTCCAGGTCAGCATCTTTCAATATAATATAGGCATCACTACCGCCAAGTTCAAGCACTGTTTTTTTAATTAATGATCCCGCTTTTTCCGCTACCCGTTGCCCGGCACCTGTACTACCTGTTAAGGTAACGGCCATAATATTTTTATGCTCAATTATCTTTTCAACCTGACTGCCGGATGCCAGTAATGTTTGAAATACCTTGTCAGGGAAACCAGCCTCCTTAACTATTTGTTCAATAGCCAGGGCACAGCCGGGTACATTTGAAGCATGTTTCAGCACTCCGCAATTTCCTGCAGCTAATGCAGGAGCCAAAAAGCGGAACACCTGCCAAAAGGGAAAGTTCCAGGGCATTATTGCCAGCACTACACCAATAGGTTGAAAGGTGACATAGCTTTTAGACGCTTCAGTCACTATCAATTGATCTTTTAGATAGTTAGCGGCATTGTCAGCATAATAATTGCATACAGAAGCGCATTTTTCAATTTCAGTAATTCCTTGTGCCAGGGGTTTGCCCATTTCCAGAGCCATTAGATGAGCCAGCTCAGCCTTTTGCTGTTGTAATACATTTGCCATGTTGTTTAACAGTTGGCTGCGCTTATTGCTGTCTGTTTGCCTCCATTGTAACCAGGCATTATGTGTCTCGGTGACTTTTTTCTCTATCTGCTTATCGCTATGGGCCTTATACTTTTTTATGTTTTTTCCGTTTGTGGGGTTAACTGAAAATATGTTCATAAAGCTTGAAGTTTTGAGCGCTATAAGTTTTAATTGAATAATATTAACCCTGTTGCTATTATAGTTGTTTTTTACTGTAACCATTTATAATAAAAACACGTAGAAATACGTATTGAAAGTATTAAAAAAAGAATTTTCTAATACAATTAGAGATGTGTTTATTTCAATGATGGAACGTGTTTATTGAAATTATTTTATAAAATAATTGTACAGCCATAAAGAATAATATGTTATGGTTTTTTATTTAAAAATTCGATAAAAATGGATGTGTCTCTTGTAACGAAATAATTACAATATATATTTGCCTTACCCCTTAATTAATTTAAAATAATGAAGAAGTCATTAACTCAAATGTCAATTGAACAAAAACTGCAGGGAATAATTCTCGCAACTATTTGTTTTGTTGCAATACTTGATTACCTAGTATAGCAACAGTAAGAAACTTTACAAATTAAGGTGCCTGTGTTTGCAGGCACCTTTTGTGTTTTAATAAGGTTTTAATTTGTTATGAATTTCGGGTTTGGCCGTTACCTTTAACTACCCATTTATAACTGGTCAATTCTTCCAGTCCCATAGGGCCACGGGCGTGTAATTTCTGAGTGCTGATACCTATCTCAGCGCCTAATCCAAATTGGGCACCATCAGTAAAAGCAGTTGAGGCATTGGCATATACTGCCGCAGCATCTACATTGTTTAAAAACGTTTCGATATGAGCGGAATCTTCTGATATGATGGCCTCACTATGCTTTGAGCTGTACTGAGCAATATGATCAAGTGCCTCATCTAAACTATTTACGGTTTTGATGGCCAATTTTAAGGATAGAAATTCAGTGCCAAAATGTTCCGGCTGGGCCTTATGCAAAAGTTTATGCGGGTAATGCCCGACTAATAAGGAATATGAATATTCATCTGCAAATAATTCCACTTCTTTATCAGCAAGTCGGTCTGCAATAGCCATAAGGCCATTGCCATCCAAACGGCTGCTATGAATTATTAAACAATCTAATGCATTGCATACACTTACACGGCGCGTTTTTGAGTTGAAGATTATTTCAATACCTTTTTCAATATCGCCATATTCATCAAAATAGGTGTGTACAATACCCGCACCGGTTTCAATTACCGGTACTTTGCTGTTGTTTCTCACATAATTAATTAAGCTTTGGCTGCCGCGGGGGATTAAAACATCAACATAACCCACTGCATTCAACAACGCTTCGGTAGCTTCACGTTCAATAGGTAGGAGTGTAACTGAGTTTACATCAATATTATACTTTTTAAGCACCCCGTGAATAATTGAAATGATTGCGCGATTGGAAAAATCAGCATCGCTTCCGCCTTTTAAAATGCAGATGTTGCCTGCTTTAAAACAAAGCGAAAATACATCAAAAGTAACATTTGGGCGTGCCTCATATATTACACCTACTATACCTAAGGGCACTCTTATTTTAGTGATATGTAATCCATTTGGCCTGGTACTATCAGACAATACCTCACCTAAAGGGCTTTCTAATTTAGCAACGGCTAATATCTCTTTGGCAATATCCGCAATACGTTCTGCTGTAAGTTTTAGGCGATCATATTTTGGATCAGCTGGATCCATTCTCTCCAGATCCTTTTTATTTTCATGTAAAAGGTATTCAGTTTGCGCAACGGCTGCATCAGCAAGGTCGGACAATGCCTGGTTTATAACATTAGGAGCAAGTTTTGCTTTTCTGCCTGCTATCAACGCGTTTTCAAAGTAGGAGGTATAGCTCATTGTACTAATCATTGCAAATAAAGGTAATCATAATGTACAAGCGGTTTTTGATTTTTTTGGCCCAGTCTTTCCCGGGCTTTGTCGGCGCTATACTCTGCAATGCCCAGGCCGATAAGCTTGTCGTCGCTGTCAACAAGTTTAATAATATCTCCTTTTTTAAAGTCGGATAAAATATTCACCAACCCAACCGGGAGCAGGCTGGTAGCACGGTGGGAGGTAAGTGCGGTTTTTGCGCCATCGTTTACCTGTACAATGCCGGTAGCGTAATTTTCTGAATGAGCCAGCCATTTCTTTTTGCCCGATGCTGTTTTATTGGGTACAAAGCGTGTATGCTGCACTTTGTTATCTAAAACATCGGTCAGTATATTGTCCTTGGTTCCGTTGGCTATGTGCACTGCAATGCCCAAAGCGGCCACTTTTTGTGCCATAGTTGATTTTGTGATCATACCACCCCGGCCAAATTGAGAACGACCAGAATTAATGAAAGATGAAAAATCAATAGTTGTACCGTCGATCTCGCTGATTATGCTTGATTCTGCTGAGTTTGGATCGCCATTATAGATACCATCAACATTGGAAAGTATAATAAGCGCCTGGGCATTCATCATAGAAGCAATTAATCCTGCCAATTCATCATTATCGGTAAACATTAATTCGGTTACTGATACCACATCATTTTCATTCACCACCGGGATCACATCGTATTGCAAAAGCAGTTCGAGGCAATTTTTCATATTAAGGTAATGCAGCCTGTCTCTGAAATCTTCCTTTGTTACCAATACCTGTGAGCATAAGATATTAAAGTGCTCAAATAATTGCGAATAGGTATTAATGAGCTTTACCTGACCGATGGATGCCAGTAATTGCCTTGCAGAAATAGCATCAGATTTTTCGGAAATAGTTATCAAGCTCCGGCCTGATGCTACAGCACCTGAGGACACCAGGATAACTTGTTTGCCCTGTTTTTTTATAGAGGCTATCTGTTCTACCAAATGGGCAATGCGATTTACATCGGGCAAGCCGTCACTTTGCGTTAAAACATTAGAACCAATTTTAATTATTATGCGATTGTAATTGAAAGCCATTTAACATTATTTATACTAAATCAGTATAAAAATATACAAAAAAAGTAAATTATTACCTAATAAATGTTATTGATAAACATTTTATATAGACAAATATCTACTTTAAATAATTAAATAGCTATAATTTGATTATTTTTAATTAAAAATGACTAAAAAGCACATAAAATGAACAACTTATATGGTTTTATTAGTTAAAACATATACAATTTAACTAATAAAACCCTTTACATATTCCTTGGTTAACTCCTGTTTAGGGTTAAGAAGCACCTCATCAGTAGGGCCAAACTCAATGATCTTACCCATGTACACAAAGATGATATAGTCAGAAACCCGGCGGGCTTGCCTTAATATATGTGTAACCAATACTATGGAATACTTTTCTTTTAGCTGGATGAAAAGGTCTTCAATAATGTGGGTTGATACCGGATCTAAAGCAGAGGTAGATTCATCGCCTAAGATGATCTCCGGCTCAACAGCTAAACCACGGGCCAGGCATAAGCGTTGCTGCTGGCCAATTGATAGCTTTGATGCAGGTGCTTTTAATCGGTTCTTAACTTCTTCCCATAATCCGGTCGCTTTTAGTTGAGTTTCCACAAGTTCATCAAGGTCAGCTTTTTTACGGATACCATGAATACGGGGGCCGTATGCCACATTATCATAGATCGACATAGGCAAAGGATAAGGCCGTTGCGAAAGTAAACCCATTTTCTTTCGGATATGGGTTATTTCAGCATTCGGATCATAAATATCTTCACCATCGACCAATACTTTGCCAGTGATCTTTACATCGGGTGTATTATCCAGCAACCGGTTGAAAGACTTTAGCAAAGTAGTTTTGCCACAACCCGAAGGGCCGATAATTGATGTTACTTTTTTGTTGGGAATATTTATAGTGATATCGTTTAAAATATGTTGGTTGGCTATATGCACATTTAAATGCTGTACACTGATATGTGGTGCGCTTGTCATTAAATTTTATGTTTTGAAAACTTTTTGATCAATATTTCAGATAAAACGGTAATAATTAAAACTACTATAGTTAGTATAAGGGCAGAAGCATAAGCACGGCCCTGTACCTCGGCAACCGGACTACCTAATTGAAAGAATATAGCCAGGGGAAGGGTGGCAGCAGGTTCGTGCAAGGATGTTGGAATGTTATCACTAAAACCAGCTGTGAATAATACCGACGCTACATCGCCAATACCCCGGCCAAATGATAATAAAATGGCTGTAAATATCCCTGGCCTGATCTGCCTTAAAACAACTTTGGCCATTTCCCAACGGGTTGCGCCAAGTGATAAAGCGGCATCACGTAATTCGCCGGGCACGGTACGTATTACTTCATCAAGTGTACGCACCAGTATGGGTATTACCAATAAGGTTACAGCGATGATCCCACCAAGTAATGATGCCCGTATGCCAAAGTACACCATGATCAAAAAGCCGAAAGCTCCATAAACAATTGAGGGTATACCAAATAATACATCGAACACTAAACGCAAAGTATTTGTGATAAGGCTTTTGCCACCCAGGTACATATTAATGAAAATAGCTACCGGGATGCTGATGATAAGCCCTAAAACAGTTGCTCCGCCGGCTATATAGAGCGAGCCGACGATCGCATTGAGTATACCGCCTTCCTTACCGATATAAAAACCGCCGCCGGGTATTTTGGTGACCATGTCGAGCGTCATGTAAGGCAAACCGCGACTAAATATTGTGCCTACGATAAGGAAAAAGCTACCGACTACAATGATGGTGGCCAATATCATCAGTATCTTAATAAAAAGTTCTTCTAATTTGCGTTTGATCATCCTGCCAAATTCCTTTCTAATCGGGTTAATATGATCCTGGATATAACATTGAATAACAGGATGATTATGAATAATAATAAAGCCGCAAACATTAATGCGGAATCATATAATGGAATCGACATCATTTCACCATAATTATTAGCTATAAGCGCAGGCAGGGGGTAACCTGTATCAAAAACAGAATGAGGAACAACTGCATTATTACCGCAAACCATTAATACAGCAATGGTTTCGCCAAAAGCGCGTGATATAGCCAATACTGTTGCAGCTACAATACCCGGTAAAGCTTTGCGAATAGTTACTTTCTTTATAGTTTCCCATTGTGTAGCGCCAAGAGCCAATGAAGCATCTTTTAACTCTTGTGGAATGGTGTTTAAAACCTCATTCACAATGCTTACCAGCAGAGGAAATATCATTACTGCCAATACAATCCCACCCGCCAAAACACTGTAGCCCGTTGAATATTCAACAAAATGCGGTGCGATGGAGGTTTGAATAAACGGAACAATAAATAACACTCCCCAAACACCAAATATTACCGGTGGTATGCCTGATAATAGGTTTACAAATGGTATAAGGATGCGTTTAACTTTGCCGTGCGCATATTCCGACAGATAAAATGACGTTAACAGGCATAAAGGCAAAGCAATAATGATGGCAATTGCCGTTACCCATAATGTGCCCATGATGAATGGGTAAAAGCCGAACAAGCCTTTCATCGGCTTCCAAACAGATGAAGTAAGCAATTGGCCCCACGAGGAATTATTTAAAACAGGCAATGACCGGTAATATAAACCGACACCTATTATTATTACAATAGAAACTGATGCCAGTGTAAACACCAGCATCAGTTTCGAAAGAATTTTATCTTTTATTAAACGTATTTGTTGCATGTATTTGCTGATCAGCTTATTAAGTTAATTAAGTGACTGATTATGTTTATAACCAGTCAACTCAATCTAACCAAATCAAACTAATTCACTTTTTTTAATTCTTCCTGTAATTTTTGTTTGGATAATGCGATATAACCGTTTTCGTCAACAAATCTTTGTCCGTCGGTTAATACATATTTTACAAATTCTATCAGTTCTTTTCTTTTAGGCTTGCCTTTGAACAGGAAACCTAAATTCCTTGCTGGTGGCGAAGGATATTTTCCGGTGGCAATGGCTTCAGTTAGTTCATCTATAGTGCTGTAGAAGTTTTCATCTGCATCAATTTTACCATTACCATTCACATCAATAGGTAAGGCATGCACACCTGTTACCTGTTTGCGGGTTTTAAGATCATATAAGTAAGCCAGATTATTAAAGCCAATAGCCGCAGGATCCTTTTGTACAGCTTGAGCTAATCCCGGGTCGCCAAAAACTGCTACGCCGAGTAAATCTTCCTGTTTTTTATCGAAATATTTTGCCCAGGTTTCGGCAGCTCCGGCAGCATCTGAACGGGTATAAACATGAATAGGTACAGCTACATGGCCTGCTACCTGTTTCCAGTTTGTTATTTTTCCGGTGACGAAAATATCGGCAAACTGCTCTCTTTTAACACCCTTGCTTAATAAAGCCGGTGCATCCGGGTTAGCGGTATTAAAAGTTGGTACTACAGCATCCTTAGTTACATATACGGTATAAGCACCCTTTTTTACTTCGGCTGGGTTAATATCTCTTGAGGCTAATCCAATATCAACCAAGCCGGATAAAGCGTCGGTAATACCTTTACCTGCACCGCCTGCTGAGATATTGAATTTTACATTTGGATGCAGTTTTTTGAATTCATCAGCCCATTTTACGGTAATGGGGTATAGAGCAAACGCGCCTGATATGCTTATTGTACCCTGTAAATCATCAACCGGCGGTGCAGTTTTCTTTTTTGTAAAAGAAGATAATATGATGAGCGTACTCATAGCTACCGCAGTAATTATGAGTGGCTTTTTGAAATATATATTTTTCATGGTATTTATTATTAGAATGCTAGCTGCAATTGTGCTTCGAATAAATTGTTTGGGATTTGCGTGGCTGTTGTTTCATGGCGGTCAACATAGTTTATGGTGAACCTTGCCCAGTCATTAAAGAAGTAATTTACACCACCTGTAAAATCGTTAGTGCGTACATCTGTTATGATCTCATTAGGGTCATAAGTATCATATTTAGCTGCCAGTTGTATTCTTTTTGGCCATACGAAATAGGTGGCTTGTCCGTACCAGCCATCTCTTTTAATATCGGCATCAATACCTCTGTCATACTCTGCCTGCACCGCTAAACGGCCAAATACATATCTGCCATCAATTCCCTGGCGGTTTCTTCTATTGTTTGTTGCAGTTTTGGCAGTACCTACTATAAATTGGTCAACCCCGTAATAAAAATCACCAGCTATAGTAAGATTTTTTATAGGATGAATACCTAAACGGCCTGCCAGATCTTTATGGTTATTGTTGTCAGTAGTCACATCATACCCGGCACCATTAAATACTCCAAATGCATAGTCAAATAAATACTGATCATTTAGTTTTACAAAGTTACCGCTGGCCTGTAAGCCAATGTCACGGCCATTTTGGTTGCCAATAATATCGGTTGATCTGCCGGAAAGTGCATTTACAACCTGCGAGCGGTCAATGAAATCAAGCTGACTATCAGCAATTAAACTTTCAAGTGAAAAAGGAACTTTAAACTGGCCCGCAGTAAATTTTAATTCATCTACTATTTTATAGGTAGTATAGGCATCTAATAGCTTTGGGGTTGCACCTGCAAATTCAGTATACACCTCATAGCTCCAGTTATCATTAATGTCGCCTTTTATGTCTAAACGTGCACGGTGTAATGTGAAAGTGTTATTTACAGTTTTTTGTTCAAAGCCTTCGTATTCGGTTTGTACAAGGCCGCTGATTTGTAAGGCTCTGCTACCAATTGTTATACCGTGTTGATTCTCTTTGTCTTTGTCCTTTTTTTTCTGCTCTTTTATAGCAGCATCTGATCTTAGAGAGTCGGCTTCTTGTTCAGAGATTACATTTTTCTTAACGAGTACGTTTAACAGGTCATCGTTTTGTTGGGCTCTTACTGTGAACGCAGAAAATAGTAAAATGAGTATGAATAACGTTTTGATTGAATATAAGTGTTTCATGTGTCTTTGGTTAAAAAGATTTTAAGTGTATGGTTGAATAAGAAAATTTGTATGGAGTAAAATGTCGGGAGGCGGCAATTAGCTAGTTACAACAACACATACAATCGCCTGTCATTTGGGAATAACAATGATTCGAATGCATGGAATGGATGGTTGTAAAAGTGTTCATTTGTTTATTATCTATAATGTCTACCGTTTTAGTAGTACAAATATAAATGTATTATTTGAGTGTGCAAGTTTTATTTTTAAAAAAACACGATTGAGGGATTTTATTGATTTTTTAAGATGGGAATAATGACTTTTAAGCGTCATTGCTTGGTACTTCGCAATGACGCTTTTTGCTTTTTTTATTAAACAAAAAAGCGGATAGTTAATACCATCCGCTTTTGTATCTGAAATCGAAATATAACTTAATCTGCTACCGCTCTTAACATTAATGCGCCAACAGTAACATTGGTACGGGTATCTATAATAATAGCACCGCCGTTGGCTTTATTAATCTGGTAGGGGTCAAAAGCTAAAGGATCGGCAGTTTTGATGATGATGCGGCCGATGTCATTTAGTTTGAAGTCTTCATCATACTCTTTTTCAAGTGTATTGATATTTACTTTATGTAATATCTCCTGTATGCGGCAGCGGGTTACTTTGCTGTTATGCTGTATAAAATAGGTATGTGATGTATCCAGCGCACGGGTATCCATCCAGCAAAGATCTGCTTCAATTAGCTGAGATATTTGAGGTTGATAATCTGTATTAACCAATATATCGCCACGGCTGATATCAATGTTATCTTTTAAATGTACAGTTACTGACATGCCTGCAAATGCTTCTTCGGGTTCTTTATCAAATACCTCAATTTTTGAAACAGTTGAACTAAAACCCGATGGCAACACGGTCACCTTATCATTAACCCTGAAAGAGCCACTTGAAATACGGCCAGCGTAACCGCGATAATCATGCAGATCATCGGTTTGCGGGCGAACTACCCATTGTACAGGGAAACGGGCATGAGCTATCGTGTCATCAACATCAATTTTTACAGTTTCCAGGTAATCAAGCAAGCTTTTGCCATTATACCAGTCGATATTTAATGATTTATTTACAATGTTATCACCCTTAAGTGCGCTAACAGGAATATATACTACGTTTTTTATACCAACTTTGTCAGCAAGTACCTGGTAGTTTTTAACTATATCATTATAAACATCTTCGCTAAAATCAACCATATCCATTTTGTTAATGCAAACCACAACTTGTGGCAAACCTAACAAGGCCACTAAAAAGGAGTGGCGGATAGTTTGTTCAATAACACCTTTACGCGCATCTATTAATATAATGGCAAGATTAGCATTTGAAGCGCCGGTTACCATGTTACGGGTATATTGCGTATGCCCCGGAGTATCGGCTATAATGAACTTACGTTTTTCGGTTTGAAAATATTTGTAGGCCACATCAATGGTAATGCCCTGCTCACGTTCGGCTTTAAGGCCATCGGTTAATATAGCCAGGTCGATCGTACCATCATCGTTTTTTCGATTAGAACTGTGCAGTGCCTCTAACTGATCTAACAGAATTGATTCACTGTCATATAATAAGCGACCAATTAAGGTGCTTTTTCCATCGTCAACACTACCTGCTGTTATAAATTTTAGTATCTCCATTATTATTCAATTTCGGATTTCGAATGTTCAATTTCGGATTGATTTAGTGGCACTAAATCGGTACGAGATTTCAATTCGAAATTAGAAATAGCCTCCTTTCTTACGGTCTTCCATTGCGGCTTCACTTACTTTGTCATCCATACGTGCGCCGCGCTCACTTATTTTGGAGGAACTTATTTCTTCAATAATATCATCAATTTCATAAGCGTATGATTCAACCGCTGCAGTACAGGTCATATCACCTACAGTGCGGAAACGAACATTTTTACGTTCGATCACATCTTCACTATCCATATTGAGGAATGGGGAAGCAGCCATTAACTGTCCATTGCGGGTAATACAATCACGCTCATGAGCAAAGTAGATAGAAGGCAATTCCATTTTTTCTCTGCGGATATAATTCCAAACGTCAAGCTCGGTCCAGTTGCTGATAGGGAATACCCTTACATTTTCACCTTTGTGGATTTTGCCGTTATAAATATTCCATAACTCAGGGCGCTGGCGTTTAGGATCCCATTGGCCAAATTCATCACGAACGGAGAAGATACGTTCTTTAGCGCGTGCTTTTTCCTCATCGCGACGGGCACCACCTATACAGGCATCAAATTTATGCTCGGCTATGGTATCTAATAGCGTAACGGTTTGTAAAGCATTGCGACTGGCATTCTTTCCTTTTTGCTCAACCACTTTACCTTGGTTAATAGAATCCTGCACATTACCTACGATCAGTTTCTCGCCAATGCGTTTGATCATATCATCGCGGTACTCAATAGTCTCGATAAAGTTATGCCCGGTATCAATATGTACCAGTGGAAAAGGGAATTTACCTGGCCTGAAAGCCTTTTCGGCTAAGCGGACCAAGGTAATGGAATCTTTACCACCCGAAAACAATAGGGCAGGGCGTTCAAACTGGCCTGCTACCTCCCGTAAAATATAAATAGCCTCTGCTTCCAGTTCGTCTAAATAATCCAGTTGATGTTTACTCATTTTTCTACAATTTCATTTACCCCATGTAATCCGCATTCTTTTTTCGACTGGTCTTCCCACCACCATCTTCCGGCACGGAAATCTTCGCCTTCACGTACCGCTCTTGTACATGGAGCACAACCTATACTAGGGAAACCCCTGTCGTGCAAGGTATTATAAGGTATGTTATGCTGTTTTATATATTTTTTTATATCGTCTAAACTCCATTCATAAACCGGGTGAAACTTGATCAGATTATTCTGCTCATCCCATTCCACATTATCCATAAACTGCCTATTAATGGATTGCTCGGCACGTATACCAGTCACCCAAATCTCATTACCTGTAAGGGCGCGTTTTAAAGGTTCTAATTTACGGATTCCGCAGCATTCTTTACGATTATCAACCGACTCATAAAAACTGTTTGGCCCTTTTACGTTAACCATCTGCTCCAACAACTCATTGTTCGGGTAGTAGGCATGTATAGGCTGACCATACATTTCCATAGTACGGTTCCAAACATAATAGGTTTCCGGGAATAATCGCCCGGTCTCTAATGTAAAAACCTTGATGGGTAATTTATTGGCGAAGATCATGTGTGTTATCACTTGGTCTTCCCAGCCAAAACTGGTTGAAAATATAACCTTACCCGGGAAGGTATTAGCCAGCAACGCAAGAGCCTCAACCGGATCAAGCCCGGCTACCTGTTGTTTTATATGTTGTGTTTGCGCGCTCATTATATAATATGTTGTAGAAAACCGAAAATGCTTTTAATGCTGATCAATATTACGATCACACCAACCGATACCATAATCGCCTTAGTTGATATTTGGTTGGATATTTTAGCTGCAATAGGTGATGCCAGCGCACTGCCAATAACTAAACCAGCCACAGCCTCCCAATGATTGCCATTAAGCATGGTAATAAAAGTAAGCGAACTCATTAAGGCGATAAAAAAGCGTGACAGCTTTACAGTACCTAATGAAAAACGTGGATTACGGCCACCGGCAATTAACGTTGATAGTACGATAGACCCCCAGCCGCCGCCGCCAACAGCATCAATAAAACCACCACCTAAACCCAGTAGGGGAATCCTTTTGATTTTCTCTGTGGTGCGTTTACGTTTAAGATTAAATGCCTTTGACAATATCACCATACCTAGTATCAACGTATATAATGATACAAATGGTTTGGTATACTGGCTGTAATGCTCTAATGATGAAAGTATATATGCACCTGATACTGCACCGATAATGCCGGGTATCAGCAGCATTTTAAATAATTTCCAATTGATGTTACCCATCCGGTAGTGCATCCAGCCGGCAATGCCATTGCTCATGATCTCTGACAAATGCACTCCCATACTTGCCGCAGCAGGAGGGATGCCCATTGTAAGTGAAAATGAGGTGGTGGTTACGCCATAGGACATGCCGATAGCACCATCAATAAGTGCAAAAAGAAAACCTGCACCCAAAAAGTAATAGAACACTGGATTAATATCCTGTATGTATAATTTAAATGTGGGCTCTTTATACCATAAGGCAGCTACAGCAACACCAATAGCTAAAATAATTGCGCCCCATATCAACCAGATCAGGCTTTTATCACTTTCTTGTTTCTTGCCAACCAGTACAGATGTTACCTCGTTTAATTTCTTAACCTTATAGGCAAAATCACCCGAAAGTGAATTGCGGAGATCACTCATTTGTTGCAGGGTAACATCCAATTCGGATGGTAAGCCTTCATTTAGAACTTCTTTTAATCGTTTAGCTACCGTAGGAGATTTTCCGTTGGTTGAAATGGCCACCTTCAGATCGCCCTTTTGAACTATTGAGCCGAGGTAGAAATCGCAAAGTTCAGGCTTATCAGCAACGTTTATCAATAGCTTGCGATCGTGGGCCGATTGCCTGATATAGATATTTAATTCATTGTCATTAGTAGCAGCTATAACGAGGTCGGCATTATCAAGATCAGTATCTGCAAATGCTTTTTGGATGATGGTCAGGCCGTCAAATTCAGCAGATAAAGTATGAATTTCGGGTACAAAAGTTTTGGCAATAATAGTTACCCTTGCAAGCGGACTGTTATTGAGGATAGCTGTCAATTTTTCCAAACCAACGTTACCCGCGCCAATCAGCACCGTATGCAATTCATTCAGTTTGATAAAAACAGGGAACAATTGATTGCCCTGAGTTTGTTCATCCTGAATTATTTTTAAACTGCTATCCTTCGGCAACAATGTCATAAAATTCCCTGATAGGTTGGAACATAGGATGCAAGGAAACTACCTCGCCAATCACAATAAGTGCAGGCGAAGATATTTTTTTCTCCCCAACAATTTCCACTATGGTATCGATAATACCAACGGCAACTTTTTCATTCTCGGTTGATCCGCTTTGGATAACAGCTACCGGTAATTTGTTTTTGCCTTCGTTTTTAAATATCTGTGTAATTTCTGCCAGTTTATGTACACCCATTAACACAACTATAGTTGCATTAGTACGCGATGCCGTATAAAGATCATTTGAAATTCTTCCATCTGATGTGGTGCCTGTTACTACCCAAAAGCTTTCACTTAAACCACGATGTGTGACGGGTATGTTTTGTAAGCCGGGTACTGCTATTGAACTTGAAATGCCCGGAATAACAACACACGGAATACTATATGATGCCGCATGATCCAGCTCTTCATAACCACGACCAAATACAAATGGATCGCCGCCTTTTAAGCGTACCACATGGCCGTAGTTAAGGGCATAATCAAGCATCAACTTATTTATCGCATCCTGTGAAAAAGAATGATCGCCGGAACGTTTACCTACATATACTTTGGTAGCATGTTCGGGAGCAAATTCCAATAATTCTTCGTTTACCAGTGCATCATATAAAACTACATCGGCAGTTTTTAATGCTTTAATACCTTTTATAGTTATCAGATCGGCATCACCCGGGCCTGCGCCAACAAGTGTAATGCGTGGTTCTTTAACTGTTTTTTTTATTTCAGTTTCAATCATGATTA
>Ga0302300_1000118_pt1 | contig 72763 bp, 60 predicted proteins | sample III_Palsa_E1_1_FD_198756 | JGI IMG/M metagenome (GOLD analysis project Ga0302300, IMG submission 198756) | Peat permafrost microbial communities from Stordalen Mire near Abisko, Sweden - III_Palsa_E1_1 | ecosystem: Environmental > Terrestrial > Soil > Palsa > Peat permafrost | place: Sweden...
CTTCGCTTTTATAATTTTTGGGATTAGCAATTTATTGAACTATTGAATTTTAAGTGCATTCACTCAATCAATAATTCAGTAATTCACTAATTAAACGATAACGTAGATATCAGACTCTCTCATTACTAAATAATCTTTACCGTCGATAGGGAATTCCTGGCCGGCAAACTTTCCGTAGATAACTTTATCACCTGCTTTAACGGTCATAGGAATAAGTGTACCGGTTTGATCAGCATATCTGCCCGGACCAACTGCTACAACAGTTCCATATTGCGGTTTTTCTTGTGCAGTTTCAGGGATATAAATACCTGAAGCAGTTTTTGTCTCAGCCGGAGCAGCTTCAATTACTATTCTGTCTCCAATAGGTTTAACGTTTAATGACATAACTATAGCTTATTTAAAAAATTTATAAATGTTAATAATGTGTATACAAATGCTCATCAATTGTGCCAAGCATGTAATTTCTGTTTAATTGTCAGATAAGGATTATTAGTTATTTTATACCTAATGGCAAGTTAACGCATGAGTGCCATCATGTCAGTAGGTTTTGTTTTAACTAAAAAGGCCCCGATAATATCGGAGCCTTTCATTAATATTTTATACCCTGTTTAATTACCAGGAGTAGTTGGTTGCGATTGTTGTTGCGGAGCTATAGGCGCACTCATTGGAGTGGTAGTATTTCTAGGCTTTGAAGCTTCTTGGGTCTTCTCATGCAATTCTTTACTGCCATTATCTTTAGCTATGCCGTTTTTTACGCCAACATTAATTGCCAGCGACAATACCATTAAAGTTATAGCCAAAAACCAAGTGCCTTTTTCTAAAAAGTCGCCTGTTTTTTGCACACCCATTAATTGTGATGAGCTTGAAAAATTTGAGGATAAGCCTCCTCCTTTTGGATTTTGTATTAACACTATAAATCCTAAAAGCACACATACTATGACAACAATGATCATTAAGAATAAACCCATTTCTTTATATTAATTAGTTTTTTTTTCTAACTCTTCAATCTGACTGGCAAAGTAACGGCTTTTTTCCGGAAATTTCAACATCAATTTTTTATAAGTGATTATTGCTTTATGATACAGCATTTGATCAACATAAATATGAGCCAAGGTTTCGGTTACGATCTCATCAGTATCCTCTGAACTTTTTTTGGCTTTGTTCTCATTATCCAGTTTATCACCGCTTAGTGGCTTTATTTGAGGCACTTCCTGTATAAAGCGTTCAATTATTCCATCTTCCTTACGCTTAGGGTCATACTCAACCGGATGCTGGCCGGTACTGCGGTCCAATTCCTCAACCGAGGTAATATGGAAGATGTTTTCGTAGTACTGCTGCTGTAATTCGTCAGGAGCGCTGTTTTTTATGCTCTGCGTAGTATCAAGTTTAAAACTAACATAAGGCTGATAAATGCCTGCATGCTCCTTACGGGTTTTATCTAACCACCACATAAAGCTGTAAGGCATCTTTTCGTCGTTATACTTTGATACTACATTCTTTTCTTCAGCAGAAGTGTATTGCTGCAATTGAGATGACTCTGCAGCTTTTACCTGTGATCTATCTTTGAAAGTACGGTCAAAAACAAAGAAATCAGTAGCGGCAATATTCCCCAATATCAGCTTTTCTTCCTCCTTAAATCTTGCCTTACGCTCACCCGATACGGGTGCATCCTGTTGCTGGGCTGCATCCTGAGGTTCATGCGCTTGCTCATTTGTAGTTTCGGGGGTATGATAATCATTACTTCGGTTTATTTCTTCGATACTTTGTATCTCGTCATAAACTTCATCCTCCTGATAATCATTACCCCGATTTATTTCTTCGATACTTTGTATCTCATCATAAACTTCATCTTCTATTTGATGCTCTATTTGCGGTTCTTCTTCGAGGGTAATAAGCGGCTCAATTATCTGAGGCGTATTATCTTCATCTGTTTTCTCGGTAACCGGCAGAGTTGATCTCAAGTATTCTGCCCAAATATCTTCAGCTGCTACTTTTACTTCTTCGGGCTGATGCACTGTTTCCGAAAATTCATCCTGTTCTACAGTTTGTAATTCTTCTTTGGGTTCACTGATTACAACCGGCAGTTCATTATGCTCAAAGTTATCGGCTGTATTTTCATTATATTCAGGTAACAGCTGTTCGTCTGCAGGTATTGCTAATTCTTCGTCGACTGAAATATCAGCAATTAATAGTTCGTCTTCAGTTTCTGCTGCTACTTCTTCTTCAGTTTCTATTTCTGGTAATTCCAGCTCTCCATCTGTTGTATCTTCATGAGGCACCAGCAAATGCTCTTCAATATGAGCATCATATGCGGGAACAACTACATTGTTACTGTCATATATCGGGCTGAAAATTTCAGTGGCCTGTATATCCCGCGAATATTCGTCGGCCGGAAGATGGTTCAAATCAATGATCTGGATGGGGTCAACCACAGTTAAGCCCTCGGAGTTATGCGCCAGTTTATACAACAACCTTGGGTTATTATATACGGCTGCATGCTGTAAGTTTTCTTCGTCGCCTACATATACCAGCAGGGACTGTAAAAAATTACTTTGCGGATAATCATTAATTAACTGATGTAAGTTATAGGCATGCTCTCCACCCTTGTTAGCCGGATTAGCTAATAACTCCCATAAAAGTTCTATTCTGCGGTTATTTAATTGTTGATCCACGTGGGTTGAAGCTACGAATTGCCTACCAATTTGCAAAGGCTTTGTTAAAAATATCTTCCGTTATCGCCGTGTTAATGGTCGCTATCAGATTGTCTTGTTTTGATCCCGAAAGGTCGCCTGTAAAATTCGCTGGCTCGCTGAACGACTGCTCAAAGCTTAGTTTCTTATCAACATTATTTACATATTTAACCTGCACCGTAATGGTTAAAGCTGATGCGCCGGCAATTGGGGCAACGTTACCAGTTGTAGCTTGTATTGAAACCGGGGCGATACTGTAACCTGTGATTGTGCCCGTAAGCACAGCATCAGCCTGCTGATTTTGAATAATGTTAAGGTTTGTTGTTGTGCGGATCCTATTTTTCAGGGCCTCCGTAAAATTCTGGCTCAGGTTACTTATCACCAGCGGGGCATTATTTTCAAAATAGCCCACATATATGGTTTTTAAACCTACCGTTGATGCGCCGTTTAATTTAATGGTGCATGAAGGGGAAACAAAAACCAAAACACTTATCGCAACAAAAATTCCGAGTATCTTTTTCATCTATGTAATAATCCTATAAATCTAATTCTTTTATCTTACGGTACAAGGTACGTTCAGATATACCCAGCTCATTGGCGGCAAGCTTACGTTTACCTTTATGTTTTTTTAACGCCTTGCGGATAAGGTCGGACTCCTTTTCAACCAATGACAATGATTCTTCCACTTCTTCGTGGTCATGTGTTATGTTGAAGGTATCGGGTTTATTGTTATTAACGGGTTGCTGCAATGTAAATTGTGCCTCGGGGTTACCGGGCAGTTCAATATCGCGATACAACTGACTAATGGCCTGCGAGTTGTTGGCATAGTTTGGCGATACGCCTCCATGTTCAACAATATCAGCCACCAGTTTTTTTAGCTCTACCATATCGCGTTTCATATCAAACAATACCTTGTATAATATATCGCGTTCCGAAAAATCTTCTTTCTGCTGATTACCTATACGCATTGGCAAATTTTTACCGTTGCTTTCCTGCGGGATATAGGTAAGTAGCGTTGGACCAGTTATTACACGATCAGTTTCCAATACAGCCAGTTGCTCGGCCATGTTTTTCAGCTGCCTTACGTTACCCGGCCACGAGTAATTGATAAGCACCTGCTGCGCATCATCATCAAGCTGGATAGGTGGTGTGCGGTATTTATCGGTAAAATCAGAAGTAAACTTTCTGAACAATAAATAAATATCTTCCTTCCTATCGCGCAATGGTGGTATACGCAATGGAACAGTATTTAAACGATAATAAAGATCTTCCCTGAAACGGCCTGCTTTTACAGCATCATACACATCAACATTGGTGGCAGCTATAACGCGCACGTTGGTTTTTTCAACTTTGGATGAACCTACCTTAATATACTGGCCTGACTCCAGCACACGTAATAAACGTGCTTGTGTACCCAGTGGCATTTCGGCAATTTCATCTAAAAATATGGTACCGCCGTTTACGGTTTCAAAGTATCCTTTACGCTCGCCAACTGCACCTGTATAAGCGCCTTTTTCGTGCCCGAATAATTCCGAATCAATAGTACCTTCAGGAATAGCACCGCAGTTTACCGCAATAAATGGCCCATGCTTACGCGGACTCATCTGGTGAATGATGTGCGAAAAAACTTCCTTACCGCTACCGCTCTCGCCGGTAATTAATACCGAGATGTCGGTTGGCGCTACCTGGTTAGCTATATTTATGGCCCGGTTCAATAATGGCGAGTTGCCAATAATACCGAAGCGTTGTTTTATTTCTTGTATCTCCATAGTTGTATTTGGTGAGTGGTTGATTGGGTTGATTAAGTTTCGTGGTTTTAATCCCATTATACTTACCGATCAATTCAACTTACTCTAACTTATTCAACTCAATCTAACTTATTCAACTATCTAACCGTTCCCATCAACGTTGCTGTTGTACATCTTTCAATTAATACATTAACATATTGGCCTGGTTTGTAGTTTTCACCTACCGGGAAAACTACTACTGTATTCTGATCGCTTCTGCCGGCATAATCTTTATCAGATTTTTTTGAGAAACCTTCTATCAGCACTTTTTGTGTTGTGCCTATCAATGATTGTAAGCGTAAATGCGAATGCTGTTGTTGCTTAATTACCACTTCTTTTAAACGTCGGTGCTTTATTTCTTCAGGAATATCATCGGCATAACGTTTTGCTGCAAGGGTGCCCGGCCTTTCAGAATACATGAACATATAGGCAAAATAATATTGCACATAATCCATCATACTTAAAGTATCCTGGTGTTCCTCTTCAGTCTCGGTGCAAAATCCAGTTATTACATCTGTTGAAATTGCACAGCCCGGGATAATGCGGTTAATAGCATCTACCCTTTCCATGTACCATTCACGATCGTAGGTGCGGTTCATCAGATCGAGTACTCGGCTATTGCCTGATTGTACCGGCAGATGGATGTAATTGCAAATGTTATCGTACTTTTTAATGGTGTGTAATACATCGTCAGTTATATCTTTTGGATGCGAGGTTGAAAAGCGAACACGCAATTCAGGACTGATCAAGGCAACCATTTCTAACAGATTTGCAAAAGTAACTGATCCAGCTTCATGGGTAACATGGCTGTTATTACTGTTTAAATCTTCGCCTGTGGAAAGTACTTTTTCTAAAAGATCCATTCCTAATAAAGGCTTTTCACTCTCAACTTTTTCTTTTTTACTTTCCTTACCCCATTTATAGCTATCTACATTCTGGCCCAGTAAAGTAACCTCACGATACCCGCGGTTAAACAGGTCGGTACATTCGGCAACTATCGACTGTGGTTCACGGCTGCGTTCACGGCCGCGGGTAAATGGCACCACGCAAAATGAACACATATTATCGCAGCCACGCATAATTGAAACAAAGGCGTTGATACCATTACTATTTAAACGTACCGGGCTTATATCAGCATAAGTTTCCTCGCGGGATAGCAATACATTCACGGCTTTTTGTCCACCGTCAACTTGTTCTATTAAATTAGGAAGGTCGCGGTAGGCATCAGGGCCAACCACCACATCAACCAGTTTTTCTTCTTCTAAAAACTTTGATTTCAAACGCTCGGCCATGCAGCCCAGTACACCAACCACCATTCCGGGGTTTTTAACCTTGGATGCAGTAAACTCTTTTAAACGGTTACGCACGCGTTGCTCGGCATTCTCGCGAATGGAGCAGGTGTTGATCAAAACAACATCGGCATTGGTAAAATCTGTGGTGGTTTCAAATCCTTTTTCCAGCATTATAGAGGCAACTATTTCGCTGTCAGAAAAATTCATGGCGCAGCCATAACTTTCAATATACAACTTACGCCCATTACTTATACCAGCAACCGGTTCCAACAATAATGCCTCACCTTGCCTGCTCTCATCATGCGTCTTATCCGGAATTAATAGATCCATTTGTATTTTGCTATGAAATTAGTTTGCAAAAATACATAAAATTTAAATATCCGTGTGACAGATTGTCAGTATTTAACAAAATCTATTTTTTTGCGTTATAGCTTATAATCTAATAGTCATACATTGTAAATTGAAGGCAATAATCCGGATAAGAAAAGTAACTTTAAACAGAGCATACTAAATGGAGCGCCATAAAAGCAATCGAAACAGAAAATAACAGTAAATAATGGCGTTTAAACTATTAAAACACAGAAGGCACAGAATAGGCGCAGCTATTTTTATGGCAGTGATAACGCTGGTTCTTATTTTAGCATTTTTTATAAACAGGTACTGGTCGCCAATATTGGCCAGTAAGGTAAAAAGCGTTGTTTTAACCAGCAGCGACAGCCTTTACAATGTTGATTTTTCGGATGCTGAACTGCATGTGCTTAGGGGGCAATTGGTGATCTACAACATCACCCTAAAACCTGATACCGCAGTTTATAATCGTAGGAAATTGCAGCACCTGGCACCTAATAACCTGGTTACGCTGCATGTAAAGCGATTGATAATTGAACATATTCACCCGTTTAGCCTGTATTTTGAGCATAAACTTGATATTGGTGAAGTTATTATAAGTGAGCCCGACCTGGATGTGAGTTACGAGCTGAACCATACCCGCGATACCGTAGTTAAAGATAATCGCACTCCCTGGCAAAAAATTTCAAAATCGCTGCACTCTATACATATCGGGACTATATTTTTAAACGATGTTAAATTAAACTATAAGGACTACTCGGGCAACAAAGTCGCCATATCACAGCTTAAAGAAATGAACCTGAGCGCCAGTGATCTATTAATAGATTCGGCTACACAGCATGACAGATCGCGATTGCTTTATTGCAAAGAAATTGTAGCCGAACTGAATAATTATAGCGGAAAAACGCCAGATGGCTTATATTCATACAAAGTAAATCATCTTAAACTTTCAACCTTAACATCGCAGCTTAATATTGAGGGATTCTCTTTATCGCCTATAAAAACTGACGAATTTTTTGATAAAAGTAATAAGGACCGCTATCATGTTTTAATAGATTCAATGCAGCTTAATCACTTTGATTATTTAAGCTACCATAAATACCGTACGGTTCATACTAAAAGCATAATTATAAAACGCGGAGAATTCTCGCTGTTTAGTAACCCTAATAAAATAAAAGATAAAACCGTTGATAAAATAAACAGCTTCCCTAGTGTTGCGTTAAGCCAGTTAACCACCGATCTGGAAATTGATACCATTTTATTCAATCATTTTAGAGTGGCTTACAGCGAATTCAATAAAAAATCAAACCAAACCGGCACCATAACATTTGATAATACCAAAGGCCATATTTTGAACATAACCAACAACAAAGCCGCTTTATTAAAAAACAACATTAGCACTATACAGTTAAGCTCTTATTTTATGAACAGGGGGAGACTCCACATACTATTCACTTTTAATTTAACAGATAAAGATGCGCCCTACAGTTATAAGGGTAATCTGGACCAAATGGATCTTGATGCCCTTAACCCCGCCACTATGCCTTTAAGCATGGTTAAGATAACCTCAGGAACTATAAAGGATTTTAATTTTGATATTCATGCCAACAGCCATGTTTCAACAGGAAAGGTCAACCTGTTATACAATGATCTTAAAATAAAATTATTAAAGCCAGATACTACTTATTACGGATATTCGAGCAAGATAATTGAATCATTATATGCCAATATATTTGTAATTAAGCACAATAACCCTGATAAGCCCGGCGGGGTTCCACGATCTGTTGATGTAACTTACAACCGCCCTGATTATACAACGTTTTTTAATGCCATCTGGAAAACACTGCTTAGTGGTATAAAACCATCAGCCGGATTGGATGCAAAAACCGAGCAGGCTACTATAGCATTAACCAATCAAAAAGTAATAAAGAAACAGGAACGGCTTGCGAAAAGAGCGATGCGAAAACAACGCAGAGCAGAACGCCGCCAACAACAAGAACAGGAAAAAGCAACACAATCAAATTAAACCCCAAATTTTACTGCAATAGTAATTTCAGGTTTATACCAAAGTTGGTGAACGAAGTGTTAAAACTTTGCGAGGTATAAGGCCGGGTAAGGTTGGTATCATAAAACAAAGTCATGTTAAACTGCTTACTAAGCGAGTAATCGATCTCGGGGCGATAGGTTATATTTTGTGCGCCGGATGATACCTGGGCAGCAAGCACATCGGGCTGGTAAATCAATGTTTTGGTATCGCGTAACGCAAAATTAATCTTAAACGTAAGATCATTTTTGAGTAATACATCCTGGAACCAACCAAACGGGAACCTGAAGTTTTTGGTTTTATAACCAAACCCAAAGATGATATCATTCTCGTTTTGCTGGGCAAGCTGACTGTTCAGCAAGCTCAAACTTAGCGCCCGGCTTTGTGCATAGCTAAAGTTGGCTGTTATGCCGTCTTTAAAACGCATATCAGCGCCTAGCAATGGCGCGAACTGCTCAAATATGGTAACCTGCGAAAACTGGTACATAGGTAAAAAGTCGTTATTCACGTCCCGCGAAGTCGCTTCGCCATCAACTGCCTCGTATTGTAACAATGTGGTATAGCCGCCCACGTTGTAGCTTGATGAATAAGCATGTTTAAGATCAAACGAATCAAAAACTTCGCTGATAAAAGGTATTTTGGTTAAGCCGGTATAGCTTATCTGCCAGTTAGGGATAGGTATATCCGGAAACTGGCTAAGGCTTGACGTTGCCGGATTTTTTCCGGAATAAGCAGCCAGAAATGCCGGTACCAGCACATTTTGCGAGTTAGGGCCATAACCATCGGCAAAGCCATCAACTACACCTGTAGAATTTGGATTAATCTTACCGAGCCTTTGCGAAATGATATTACGATCATTCATAAAATTCTCATAAACTGCCGAAGTATTGTTAATACCGCTCGTTTTTGAAAATGCCGTAGCAAGGGTTAGGTACGAAATACTATAATCGCCCGTGACCACCGGCGAGAGGTTCTCAAAACTGTTGGTCGCATCTAAATATTTAAAATTGGTTTGATAGGAGTTATCCTGCGTTCTGAAAGCGGTTAATATAATACGCAAACTAGGTATAGGTTCAAGTACGCCGTTAAAGTGCATATCCTGGTTATAAGTTCGCACATATAGCTGGTTTTGAAGTGTATCGCTTGAGATCCACCCATTAGCCACCGCTTGTGGCCGCAGATCAGCCTGGCTACCCAGCAGAAAGCCTAAGCCCGGTGCACCATAGCTTGGGTCCTCGCCAAAAAGAGTTGATTGCGGCAGATAGCCAGGTAAAAAGGTACCATCTGTTTGGGTATAAGTTGCATTCACCGTTTTAATACTGGTTAACAGCTCCAATAAAACCTTAGTAAAACCACTCCCCGACTTAGCGTTCCGCTTTAAAAAAGGGAACTTATTATATAGCGTTGTAAAATTAAGTGTTGGATTAACCTGTATAGTACGCCTGTTTTGAATGCTGTTACCTACATCAAATGTTGGGTCCTCTATTGAGAATCCAGCCTGAGACATCCAGGTGAATTGTGTGCTGTAGCTAATATTTGCAGTTATCCAATCCAATCCTGGCAATTTATTTATTGGTACCGCATAATTTAAACCAATGGTATGGTTATAATTAATAGTGCGCCCCAAATGCTCTAAATTATGCCAAAGAGTATCACGATTAAGCCCGGTAAGCGGACCCTCCGGTTCATCAACTACCGATAGATTGGTTGCATCAATATTTAATGTTAATGACTTGGTAAGGTTCCACCCAATACCAAATACACGGGTTATATTAAAGGTATTGTTGTAAGTAGTTGGTATGGGGATAATATTAGTCGGATCGTTATTACGCAAGGTGGTTTGTGAATCGAAACGATCAAAATCTATACTTAAATTGATCCGTGTTGGCATCAGGTCGTAATTAATTTCCTTAACTACTGTGAGCAGATTGTTTTTAATTACCTTTTCAAACGGACTGTGATATTTAGGCTTGTTACTAAAATTATAAGCCAGTGCAAACCGGTATGTTTTTTCAAAATCGCTCTGTGTATTAAAATCATGGTAGTCATAATCGGTAAAAGCATAGGTAGCATTAAAGTTTGAAACATCCCATACATGACTTGGCGCTGTAGGATTTGTTTTTGCAATGTGCACATTGGTAAAATTCACACTTTTTCGCTCGGTATAAGTTTCCGCAGCATTTTTTATGGAGTCGCGCTGCTTGGTACTGGTTGCTAATTTAAGGGTCTGTTTTAGTTCCACGTCCGGCGTGGCAGGGTCATACAGCGGCGTACTTGTTTGATTTGATACATTTACATAAGTTGGAATATGCACCCCACTTTTTGCAGGAAAGAATTTACCAAGCTCCACATTGGCTGATATATCATAGCTCTGGCTATTGTCCAAGGTTCGGTCGCCTATTTTTGAATCGAGTGTACCAAAGCCGGCAGTTGTTTTACTGCCCGATATGGTAATGTCGGCAACATCGGCCAATTTTATATCGGCCTTTGCTATAGCCGACCAGCCATCGCGCTCATTAAAATCCGTCAGCCTTAATTCATCAAACCATACAATACCCGATTTTTCTAAACCATCGTCAGTACTTGGGCTGATGCCTTTATATGGGTTACGAACACCCAGCATAACGGTACTGAGTCGGCTCAGATCGGGTTGGCCCATAATGGTTATCCGATTAGTACCAACGGTTATGGTATAGGGCATAGTTAACGGCCAGGGCTGCCCTTTGTATTTAGCCTGATCGCGGGCAAGTTTGGCATTGGTAAGCAAACTAAGTTCAAGGTCCAGCTCATTTACGGCAGGCCATATACTATTTGGGTTGCTTGTACCGGGCTGTGTTACCTGCAACGGGATTTCGAATTCATAATAATTATTTACATAATCAAGCCCCAGGCGTATAAACGCGCTAATATCATTGTTCCTTAATATCTCTGTTGGCAGAGCTTCCGCATGGATAAACATTTGCAGATATTTATAATTCCGCAAGTCGTTATTAAAGGTTTTGAAAGCAGCCTGCGAATAACCATCGTGCAGGTTATTTACCGTTAATGAAAGTGATTGCTCATTTAACTTTGTATTGGCGTTTATACTGGTATAATTGGTTTGGCGCTGTATACCCGGCGGTACCACATAAGGTATAGGCGTACGGTTACCATTCTCTTCTATATTAACTGTTCCTACAACCAGTGTTGAGTTATCAGGCACCGGGTTTGTAATAGCCGGATCAGCAATTACATTGGTAGCACCGTTATCTGAGCCATAGGCACGCCAGTCGCTGCGCACTAATTGCAGTGTTGCAAAACGCAGAATAGAAGTATCGGCAAAGTTGGTCATGAACATCCGTACAAAGCGGATGGATTTAAAGTCCTGAATACCTCCTACTGCCGACTGGTAAGCGTCTATAGGTATACGAAACTGGTACCATGTGTAGGTTTGCGTAGTACCATTGGGCAGTTTAACTGTTGATGTAACCTTGTCATTGACAAAGTTTTGCCCTACTACTAAGTCTTTCGGCCTGATGGATACTTTGTATTGAAAATACTCATCATCGGTACTCATGTTATTATCGCGGTCAACATCTTCCGCATCGGGCAGTGATGTAGATGCCGACGTTTGTAAGCCAAGCTGTGCCTGTGATTGCTGCGATGTTTTAGAGTTACCTTCTGTACCGTTATACTTACTGTACCGCTGTAAGATACCTGCGCCGGCCTGATCCAGCTGCGGGCCCTGGTAATACTGGTAATCATCTGTAGAAGGGTCGCTTGCAAATGCGGCGCCTGCCTGCGGGTTTACCTGCGCCTTAACCTGCTGAACTATGTTACCAAATTTTGTACGTTCGTCGGCATCGCCCAAACCATCTAAACCAACATCCTGCAAAACACGCGAGTTTGGATCACTGTCAAAAGCATCAACAACCGGCTGCAATTTGGCAACCCTTCCCCATGCAGTGGTATCGACTGTACTAAGGTCGCCGTTGACAGGCAGGCCGTTTTCCAAACTTTTGCGCCCATCCTTTAAAATATCTTCAGAAACACTGCCCAGGTTAAAATAAAGATCACCACCGGTTGAATTTGGTTTGCCAATAAATGGATCGAGTACCCAAAATTCTATATACCCCACATTTAATGCCTCAAAATCATTGGTAGATATTCCACGGAAAATACCACCCCAGCGGCTTGCCGGGTTTTGCAGTGTACCATCACTATTAATACCGGTAGTGGTATAGTTGTACGGGCCACGTATACTTGGGTAATAAGCCAGATCAAAGGTAGGCTGCATTAGCGGCTGCCCGGTAACTGACTGGATGTAAGGAAATACCTCTGTTTGCAAAACTTCGCGCACATACGGTTTTGATAGTTCGGTTTTGGATACAGGTATGGTGCCCGATGTATAAAATATAGGGTCGATATTATAAAAGGCCAAACGCGCACGGTTAAAGCCATAACTCAGATTATTAAACAACTGCGACTCCGGAAAAAGTTGCGGCGTGCCCGAGATTTGCCAACTGATGGAGCTTTTGAGGTCGATATCTGACTGGCTATTCTCAAAATCGTCCAGATAAGCCGTACCATTTTTTGATCCGGCATAGTTTAATGAACTTGGTGTTCCGGGTAATAGTTGGGCAAATTCACCACTAAAGTTTACTGATGACGGCGCTTTGGTATGGATAAGCGGTATCATATCAACCAAACGGGTCAGCAGCCTTGAGTCTGAACTGTAATTACCATCAAATCCCCATATAGTATTAGAGATCGAACCATCGCCTACAGCTTCATTTTGCGATATAGGTTCTTCGGTAAGATGCATCACGGTTGCGCCTAATGCCAGTTTGGGGCTAACCTTATAGTCAAATCTTGCTCCATATAATGATTTTTGCTGAACGCCAAACAACTCATTATTTTCCAGATTTACGGTGATCGGTATACCCGATGAAAGTATAGACTGGTTAAGAATGCGGATAGTACCCGCGTTATAATCAACCGTAAAATCATTACCCTCAACCAATTTTGTTGCGCCTGCAGTTACCACCACCGAACCCTGCGGAATATTGGTAGCATTAAGCTGATACTCCGAACCACCCTGCGAGGTATACGTTCCCTGTATCACATACCGGTTTAGCTGCGGGTAAAATTGCTGCGCGATAGTTTTGGTTGAGTCATACAACTGCTGGTATACATAAGTATTGATGAGGCTTTGCTCTCCCGGCGCAAACCTTGCCGCCAGATCAGCGCCAAAGGGTTCAACAACGGGAAATATGAGGAGGCCATTTTGTGCATCGATAGTTATTTTATCCAAAAAATCGAAATAGCCATCGGGCTTCTTTTCATTTTGCTGATCGAGGTTATCTAGGTCAGTTAACTGCAGCCAGAGTTTACCCGTAGTATTCCTTCCCTCTGCCATGATCTCTTTTGCAATACCCGAATTATTATCAAGCCGCGAAATGTTCATTTTAAAGTTGGTCGGGCTTATCTGGTATGCACCCAGCGAATAAATGTTTTTCATCATTAATTTCCAGGTGGGCAGGTTGGTTTTTAATAATGTATTCTTCAGCAATTTTACATACAGCACGTTGGGCGTGGTGTTGTTTACCGCCCTATCGCTCGAAAACTCACCTACCTGGTAAGTAACGCCGTTGTAGGTGTATTGGTAAGCCACAGCCAGCACCTCGTCATTATTCAACGGGTAATTCAATGAAATATAACCCAATTGCGGATGCAGCGTAAACTCCTTACTGGTTAACTGGCGGGCATAGGTTAGCTGGGCATAGTTATCGGTACTGCCGGTATTGTTAAAATAAGTGGCAATAGCATTTGAATTGGTTAAGCGAGCATCAGCGGGTAAGTTTTTAAGCAAGCTGTTTGATTGCTGAGGAAAGCCCGGTATATCCGTACCCGCAGGCAAACCCGAATATGCCGATCCGCCCTGTATTAACCGGGTATTGTAGGGCTGATTTTCGCCCAAATCCATAAAGGCTAATATATCTCTTGAGTTGGTGGTTACATTGGTTCGGTTAGTTGTCCAAACCTCAATCTTAGTGATATTTACATTCGAGCTGATGATGGGTATATTAGCCAGCGCCTTATCATAATTATTGCGGAAAAATTGCGACAAAAAATAGTGTTTATTGGCATCATAAGCATCTGTGGTCAGCTTAAAATTACCCTGCTCGGAGCCATTGGTAATGGTTATGGTTTTGGATTGAGAACGTTGCTGTGATAATATGGTAGTGACATTCAGCTTGCCAAACTTTAATTTAGTTTTAACACCAAACAAGGCCTGCGTACCTGTAATAAGCGTGGTATTTAATGGCATACTTACCGTACCGGCTTGTATCTCCTGTATAATATCATCGTCTTTGCCCTTGTAATCCAACTTTATCTGGTTATCAAACTGAAACTGAGCGTTGGTATTGTAATTAGTGTTAAAGGTTAACTGATTACCAATAGTACCTACTACATTCAGCTGGATCTGCTCATCAAAATTAAAGTTAAACTGGTCGCGCTGCTGGGCGTTGAATAGTGGGTTATCGTTTTTATTGATCTGGCCTGCAAACGTAGCCGTTGCTGACCCCTGTGCTTTTATATCAATATTATCGCTACCGAAGATCTGTTCAAAAGTTTGATTACGTACTTTTATTTGCGGTATAAAACCGGGTTGCTGTGATTGATAGGCATAATTATCTGCCAGTTGTTTAAAATAATCACGTTCTTCTTCTCTTTGCTTTAAAGCCAGGTATTGTATAAAAGTGAGGTATTGCGGCGGGCGATATAACATATTGCCAACACGCTCATACAATATATACATGTTGGTGGCGGGGTCGTATTCAATAGTACGTATGAGGTTGGGTGGGTCGTTATCAAAAATGCCTTCCCGCAGGCGCATATTGTTTGATTCCTGAAAATTGAATGGGACCGCCGGAGCCGGCGTGGTAGCTGTATCTTTCTTTACATTAGATGGTTGCGCTTGTGCAAACAGGCGTGCCTGCCCGCAGATCGCAGAAAAAAATAAAACAACACTAATAATCTTAAGCGTAAAAGTCTTAGTCAAGTTTTAAACAAATTACAACGTAATTATAGGCTTTTTAAGGCAGACTTAATCAGCTGTTCAACAGTTAAATCTCCATTATTTTTGTTCATTTCCTGGTCAAGTACTTTCTCTGCGGCATTGCGAGCAAAGCCCAGCATCACCAGTGCCGAAAGTGCTTCATCTTTAGCCGTTTTATTTATTGGCATGGCCGTTAATGTATCAGGACCTTCTTTTCGTAATTTATCCTGCAACTCCAGTATTACCCGTTGCGCTGATTTTGGGCCGATACCTTTTATACGTTGTATGAGGGCTACATTGCCATTAATTATAGCCGTTTGTATTTCTAAAGGAGTAATAGATGATAGCATCATGCGGCCGGTATTAGGCCCGATGCCTGATATGGATATGAGGTGTAAAAATAAACGGCGCTCGCCTTCATCGGCAAAACCGTAAAGGGCGTGTGCATCCTCTTTTACATATAACCAGGTGTACAGTTTGCAACGCTCAGCTGTGCCAAGTAATGAATAGGTATTTAACGATATATTGATGTGATAGCCTACTCCACCTGCATCAATTACCACATAAGAAGGGCTTTTAAAAACTAATTTACCATCAATATAAGCGTACATTTTTTCTCGATATTTTAACGTTTTGAAGATTTATCCGATTCCGTTGCTGCTGATTTTTCTTGTGCATTTACTACTGCAATGGTTATCATATTTACTATTTCACGTACCGAACTACCCAATTGCAATACATGCACCGGTTTTTTAAGGCCCAATAATATAGGACCTACTGCTTCGGCACCACCGATCTCCTGTAATAACTTATACGCAATATTACCCGATTCAAGATTAGGAAATATTAAAGTATTTGCAGGTTTGCCTGCCAAAGTTGAAAAAGGAAAATTATCAGCCAATAACTCTGGATTTAATGCAAAATTGGCCTGCATATCACCATCTATTACCATATCAGGGTATTGCTTATGTAAAATACTCACTGCTTCACGTGTTTTTTCAGGTATCAAACCATCATTTGAACCAAAGTTAGAATAAGAGAGTATCGCAACACGCGGCGAAACATTAAACTGCCTTACTGAACGCTCTATCAATACGGTAATATCTACCAGATCCTGAACAGTTGGATTTACATTTACCGTGGTATCACCAAAAAATACAGGGCCTTTTTGGGTTATCATCATGTACATACCTGCCACACGGCTTACACCATCTTCGGTACCTATTATTTGCAAGGCAGGCTTAATGGTGGTTACATAATTTTTGGTCAAGCCTGATATTAAGGCATCGGCTTCGCCAAACTGTACCATACTTGCACCGTAATAGTTACGATCGATCATCAACTTGCGGGCCTCAAACAAAGTAACACCCCTGCGCTGGCGCTTGTTATATAAATACTGCGCGTATTTTTCAGTTTCTTCAGTGCCCTCGCGCGGGTCAATGATCTGTACATCGCCCAGGTCTAGGTCATTATCCCGCATTATTTGTTTAATACGGTCAACATTACCTAACAATATAGGGGTTGCTATACACTCGTCTTTTACAATTTGGGCAGCGCGTAATATTTTGTAGGTATCAGCTTCAGCAAATACTATCCGTTTAGGGTTTTGCTTGGCTTTAGTGGTGAGGTTACGTAATAATTTATCATCGCTACCGATCCGGGTCCTCAACTCTTCGGCATAGGCATCCCAATCGGTAATAACCTTACGGGCAACACCCGAGTCAATAGCTGCTTTAGCTACCGCCGATGAAACCTCGATGATCAATCGCTGATCCATCGGTTTAGGAATGATATAATCGCGACCAAACTTTAAGTTGGTTGCACCATAAGCAAGGTTAACAGCCTCGGGTACCGGCTTTTTAGCCATTTCTGCTATAGCTTTAACGGCGGCTATCTTCATTTCCTCGTTAATAGCCGTGGCTCTTACATCAAGCGCACCTCTGAAAATATATGGGAAACCCAGCACATTGTTTACCTGGTTAGGAAAATCAGAACGGCCGGTAGCCATAATAATATCTTTGCGGGTAGCATGTGCAATATCATAGGCAATCTCCGGGTCGGGATTGGCCATAGCAAAAACTATGGGGTTTTTAGCCATTGCCTTCAACATATCGGGTGTAACCACATTACCGGCGGAAAGCCCAACAAAAACGTCAGCATTTTTCATGGCTTCGGCCAGTGTTTTTATATCTGTACGGGTAGTGGCAAATTCCATCCTGATATCGCCCAGATCAGTACGATCAGGGGTTAACAGTCCATTGATGTCAAACATCACCAGGTTCTCTTTTTTAACCCCTAGTGACAGGTACATTTTAGAGCAGGAAACCGCGGCGGCACCCGCACCATTAACTACCATTTTTATCTTATCGAGCTTTTTGCCTTGTATTTCGCAAGCATTAAGCAGTGCCGCACCTGAGATTATCGCCGTACCATGCTGATCGTCATGCATTACGGGTATTTTCATTTCAGCCTTCAGGCGGCGTTCAATTTCAAAACAGGTTGGAGCCGATATATCTTCAAGGTTGATACCGCCAAACGTAGGTTCAAGCGCCTTTACAATATTTACAAATTCATCTGGTGTTTTGGCATTTATTTCCAGATCGAAAACATCAATATCGGCATAAATTTTAAACAGCAGGCCCTTACCTTCCATAACGGGCTTACTAGCCTCGGGGCCTATATTACCAAGGCCCAATACTGCTGTTCCATTGCTGATAACGGCTACCAGGTTGCCTTTGGCGGTATATTTATATACATCTTCAACATTATCGGCAATGCGCAGGCAAGGTTCGGCAACACCGGGTGAATAAGCCATAGAAAGATCGCGCTGCGAGTTGGTAGGTTTGGTTGGTACTACCTGTATTTTACCCGGGCGGCCTTTTGAATGGTAATTTAATGCGTCCTGTTTACGATTGCTCTTAGTATTCATGTATCAAAATTCAAGGACTCAAAACTACGATTCTTTTTCCACCCGGTATGGGAAAAAGACCTCATTTGAGAATATATGTAGGTTAGTATTACCCGCGAGTTATCTTATGGCTTTCTTTAACTGAAGATATTTCATTCCCACTGCCTGCACTTATTTTAAGCTTTTGGCCAACAACCGCTTTATTATGATGCAGGTGGTTCCAGGTTTTAAGATCGGACACATCAATGCCATATTTGTCGGCAATGCTGGCAAGCGTTTCGCCCTTTTTTACGGTATGGTAAGCAGGAGCATGGCGTTCAGGCTTTTCCTGAACATAAGAAGCATAGTACGCATGTGGTGCCGGAGCAGGTGCAATAACTGTACTGTTTAAAGCTTCATATAAAGCTGCGTATTTTTCGCTATTTGCCCTCGGGATGATCAGCTTGCGCGGGTTGGCAGTACTGCCATTTATCATTTGTGTGCGATACGCCGGATTTAACGTTGATAATATCTTATAGTCGATATTTAATATATCTGAAAGATTATTCAACGATATAAAGCGGTCGACCAAAATGGTATCCAAATTTTTTGCAAAACTGCAGGGCTGCGGAATGATATTTTGCTTGGCGTAATAGTTCATTACATAAGCTACCGCAATATATGCTGGTACATAGTTTCGGGTTTCAACCGGTAAATATTGGCGGATGGACCAATAATCAGTAGCGCCACCAGCCTTTGCCATGGCATTTTCTACATTGCTTTTGCCACAATTGTATGAGGCAATGGCTAACAGCCAGTCACCAAATTCTTCATAAGCATCTTTAAGGTAAGCAGCGGCAGCATAGCTGGCGCGTACAGGGTCGCGGCGCTCATCAACGTAGCCATCCATATTTAAACCGTACAATTTAGCTGTGGTTGACATAAATTGCCAGGGGCCGGTTGCTCCTACTCGTGACACAGCTGTAGGATCAAGCTTTGATTCAACTATTGAAAGATATTCTATCTCTGCAGGGATACCCGCATCGCGAAACACCTTTTCATAAATCGGGAAGTAATATTTAGATAGCCCTATTACCTGGGCCATTTCATCGCGGTTATGCGAGTAAAGGTCGATGTAGTTTTGTACATACTCATTATAATCAAGCGGCACATCTTTTTTAATAGAGTCAAGCCGGTGCTTAATTACGCTTTCATAATCAGTAAGATTTTGATTGTTACCAAGCTGAAGTTGATTTTGCGCGTGAGCAAAATTAGTATCAAGTGTACTTTGGAGTGCGTTACCTTGCTGCATGGCCAGGTTCATTGAACCGGCAGCAAACAGCTTATTATTGGTAATAATTTGTAACGATAAAAGGCAGATAACGAAAGTAAATAATCTCTTCATTTATGATTAGGAATTAACTACACTGTATTGCCTGCGCCAATACATTTACTAATATATTAAATTTTTATAGTCCCAGGAAATATTTGGAGAAATTTAACAATTCCTGCTCCTCAAATTGCCTGGTTAATAATTGTAAACCTAACGGCAATCCTTTATTATTATTGCCAACTGGCAAAGAAATAGCAGGCACACCTGCCAATGAGGCCTGTACTGTAAAAATATCAGCCAGGTAAGTTACAACCGGATCACTTTCTTCTTTTCCGATATTAAACGCTGGTTCGGGCGCGGTAGGGGTTAGTATAAAATCGTATTCTTCTAATATGCTTTCGGTTTTTTCCCTTATCAGCCTGCGTGCTTTTTGCGCTTTGGCATAGTACGCATCATAATATCCGGCGCTTAAAACAAAGGTGCCCAGCATTATCCGGCGTTTTACCTCTTTGCCAAAACCTTCAGAACGCGAACGTTTGTAGGTTGATTGCAGGTCGACAGCTTCGGGACTGCGGTATCCATAATGCACCCCATCAAACCGCGCCAGGTTTGATGATGCCTCGGCGGTTGCCAGAATATAATAAGCAGGAACCATGTAATCCAGGTACTCAAAAGCGATAGGCTTTACGGTATGGCCATCGGCACGCAGCTTGTCAATATATTTTATCAGGGCATTCTTTACTTCAGGATCTACTCCCGGGCTTGATATAGACTCCTGCAAGTATGCGATCTTTTTCTTTCCGGGTTGTTGAAGATCGGCACTGAATGATGGTACGGCTCTTTGAGCCAGCGTGCTATCATATTCATCAGGGCCTGCCATTACTTCTAATAAAATGGCTGCATCTTCAATCGAGTTTGTAATTGGGCCAGCCTGATCAAACGATGAGGCATAAGCGATAATACCATACCGTGAAATACGGCCATAAGTAGGCTTTAAACCAATAACGCCGCAAAATGAAGCCGGCTGCCTAACTGATCCGCCGGTATCAGTACCAATAGCTGCCAAGCACATACCTGCCTGTACCGCCACCGCCGAACCGCCCGAAGAGCCGCCGGCCACTTTGGTTTTATCGGCATAGTTTTTTACCGGGCCAAAATATGAACTTTCGTTGCTGGCACCCATAGCAAATTCATCGCAATTGCAGCGGCCTATGATAATAGCGTCTTCCGCCAGTAAACGCTCAACAATGGTTGAGGAGTAAATGGAAGTAAAACCCTTTAAAATTTTTGATGATGCAGATACCTGGTGATCTTTATAGCAAATGTTATCTTTTATGCCAATTACCATACCAGCCAGGCGGCCGGCCGTACCCAATTGAATACGGATATCTATATTAACAGCACGTTGTAATGCTTCCTGTTCAAATACTTCGTTAAAAGCATTTAAATGCGCATTTTGTTTAATCTTACCTAAATAACCTGTTACCAGTTTTTCAACGGTAATTTCCCCACTTTGCAGCCCGCTCTTTATTTCAATTAAAGAGGAATAGAATTTAGCCATGCGGCTAAAATAAAAAATTTAAATTGATTTGGTGATTTGAAGATGAAAGTTAATTTGAATATAAAACTTTGAATCTTAAACCAGAAAATAGGCGATCAAATAAATTTATATGCTGATTTGAAGACCAATAATCTTCAAATCGGCACATTTTCAAATTAAGCTTTTGGTTTTTCGTCAGTATTAGTGGGGGTAGTAGTAGTAGTAGTACCTTCGCCACTTTGCGCGTCTTTGAATTCTTTAACGCCTTTTCCTAAACCTTTCATTAGTTCAGGAATTTTTTTACCTCCAAACATCAATAATATTACGCCGAATATTAAGATGAGCATTACCGGTGAATCTAATCCCATGATTTTAAGTTTTTATATTATGATTTATATTCTTGTTATGATTTAATTTCTTCGTGTGCCGTTTTAGCCGGTTCAATAGGAGTTTCCTTTAAATGAACGGGTTGAGCGGTTTCAGGTTTAACAGGTTCAATCGCCGCTGTAGAGCCAATTTCAGCTACAGGCATTGTATTACTTACCGGCTCAATAACAGTAGCAGGCACTTCAGCAGCAGCTACTACCGGCGCTGCAATTTCGGCGGTGTTGGTTTCAGCAGGTTGCGTTGTTTTTTTTGATTCGAAATTATCGATCTGGTTTGTTATTTCGCGCTTTACCCCTTCAGATGCATCTTTAAAATCGCGGATACCTTTACCAAGCCCACGTGCCAATTGCGGCAATTTTTCACCTCCAAACAATAATAATACCACCATTAAGATGAGCATTATTTCGCCCCCGCCTATATCAAAAAATAATGGAATTGAACTAAACATAATCTTGTTATTAAAAGGTTACAAATATAAACATTTTTAATATTACAAAGTTTCAAACTTAATTAGGCACCAGCCACAATTTAGGGTTCTCGGGTACTGTACCTTTATACAAATCAAAGTGTACATCCGTTTCGCCGGTTGTTGAATCGGTTGCCACCGTACCAATGGTTTGCTTTGTGCTTACCTTCTGTCCTTTTGCCACACTTGCCGATTTAAGGTTTGAATAGGCTGTAAAATACTCACCATGCCTTATCAGCACCAAATAGGTTCCGCTTATATCAACCACTTTGATCACATCGCCCTCAAACACTGCCCTTACACTTGCACCCGGGTTACTTTTAATATCAACGCCGGTACTCTCACTTTTAATACCTTCGGGCGTATAATAAATTCCGAAGCCCTGTGTTATCATCCCATTGGTAACAGGCCATGGCAAACGCCCGCGGTTACCTAAAAAATCGTTTGAAAGCCTTGCCGCCTCAGGGGTTGCATTCAGCACCTCGCTATTGGTTGATGCTTTGCTGATCGTCCTGGTTTTTGGTGCAGCAACATCCTTATTGTCTGCTTTAGCTCTTGCAGCAGCTAATTTTGCCGCTTCTTTAGCTTCTTCTTCGGCCTTGCGCCTTGCTTCTTCTATCTCTCTGCGTACTGCCGCATCAATCTCGCGATTGGTGGCCGCTATACGCCTTTGCACATCTTTTTGCTGTTGTTTAAGCTGCCCCTCATGTTTGGACAGGTCAACAACTACCTGCACCTGTGTATTTCTTTCTTCGCCCAATGTTGCTTTCTCTTTTTCCTGATCCTGCAACAGCGTGCTTTTTTCCTTTTTGGTTTTGTCAAGCTCAACTATTTTAACACTCAGGTCCTTTTCTGTTCCCTGGATGGATTCTGCTTGCCGCTGCCGGTAATCCCCAAACTCCTGCAAATATTTTAAACGTTTATAAGCCTGGTTAAAATCCTTTGCCGCAAATATGAACATTAGCTCGTTGTATGCACTTTGATTGCGGTATGCAAAAAGTATCATGGCCGCATATCCCTTTTTAAGCTGACTTAACTGGTTTTGTAAACTATGTACGGAATTATTGCTCTCAGAGATTTGATTATCTAAATTTCTTACTTCGGAGTTAATCACATTGATCTTTTCTTCGCGAATGCTGATCTGTGATTTGAGTATATTGAGCTGTTTTAGCGTCGACTTTTTATTGCTGGCTGTTTGCTGGTATTCCTGGTTAAGCTGCTGCAGCTCCTGGTTTAACTGATCGCGGCGGCGCTTTAGTTCCTGGCTGCTTTGTGCATGTGCATCAATTACTGTAAAAATACAGAGTAAAAAGAATACTATTTTTAAAAATCTCATCCGTATATATAGTAGGTGTTTAATGATTATGATAAAGCATGTTATTCTTTATCATAACCGGTACATCAGCGCAAAAGTACAATTTAATTTGCCGGAGAGTAACTGCCCGGAATATTAAAAGGATATTCCAGCTGCTGATTAAAATCAACCTTAACATACCGTAAATTAATCTGTATTTTATTGTTTTTTGCAACAGAAGCAATAGCTATTTGCGATGGTACTTTTTGATTGCCCTGTTGTGTAAATGCATTGCTGACCTGTAAAGACTGACCCGCATCCTGATTCGACAGGTTGGTTTGGGCAACCTTCATATCAGCACCAACAATGAGCTTATAAACCAGATCATTCAGGCTACCGCTTAGGGTGATGCCATTACCTGCTGATTGATAAGCAGTACTGTCATTCAATAGTTGAGGGATAACATTGCCAACCAAAAGCGCCTGCAGCATAGCATAATTAATTTGCCTGTTAGCATAAGTATAAATAAAGCTGAAAGGCTTGCGGATATAAACACCCTGCAAGCGGTTAAGTACAAATATACTATCGGGTGTTATAAGGGCGCGGCCTACTTCAATACCCAGCAACGCGGTTATTGAAACCCAGATCTTTTTATCCTTACTTATGCGGATATTCAGGGTGCAATCATTATTGTTGCCATTTATGGCCAGGCTTGTTTTTGCCCGGGCCGAAAAGGTATTAAAATTAATTTGCTGTGCGCGGATGGGGTCAAGCTTCGCCTCAACCTCGTCATTATGCTTTGTTACCGATGCGGCGGCAGCCGTATTATTTGTTGCCGGCAATTTTTTACGGGCTGAGCAGCTAACTATTGTAAACAGGGCACAAGCTATCAGTAGCTTATTCAATATATTTCTTTTCATTTATTTTACGATCTAAAACCGGCGATTGTTCACCGTATGATCTTGCTTTTTTCCAGTTTTGTACAGCAGCGTTGGTATCGCCTAAATAAAACATTATATCGCCATAATGTTCTAACTGCACGGCGCTGTTTGTTTTATCATGCAGTATGGCTTTTTCTATCCAAATCTTTGCATCAGTGTATTTTTTTTGCTTGAACAAGATCCAGGCATAAGTATCTTCAAACGATGCCGTATTAGGCTGCAATTCATTGGAATGGGCCGACATTTGCGCCGCCTTATCCAACTGCTCACCTCTTAACGATAAATAATAGGCATAATTGTTTAGCGAATAAGCATTATCCGGATTATAGCTCAGCGATTTTTCATAGGCTGTATCAGAGCTGTTATAATTTTTTAACTCGTGATAACAATCACCTAACGAAGAGTAGGTTAATGACAGCAGATCCTTATCATCAGCGGCCAACGATACCGTGTTTTTTATATAACCTAATGCTTTATTATAATCCTTTTGCTGCAGAACGGCAATGCCTACCAAATAATTCATCCATGCCTGATTTGGAAAAAGGCTCAGCGCATTCTCCCCATCTTTGACAGCGGCATCAATATCATTTTCGGTTAAGTCGATGCGTACCAGCTGCTCGTGAACCTCATAATGACTACTGTCAAGTGCTATCGATCTTCTGTAAGCGATTTGCGCATCTTTATAATTATCGTTCTGAGCCAGCATATCTCCATATATGGCATAAGCTTTGGCATCATCGGGATGGGCAGTAATTAATATTTTGCTTAGCTCAAGCGCGCTGGCTTTTGCGTCGGGGTCAGGGAATTTTGGCGCATAGGCCAAAATGATCTTTAATTTCAAGTCGATGTCAAGATCAGGAATGGCAAAGGCCAGCTTTAGTTCATTAAAACTGGCATTGTAATCCTTTTTATCACGATAGATATCTGCCATAGCCAAATGCATCTGCCCATTATTAGGGTCGATCTTTTCAGCATCCTGCAAGGCCTTTAGCGCCTTATCGGTAAATCCGTTTGAGTTATAAAGTTCACCGAGTAGCAGATAGTACCTTACCTGGGTTGGGTTGGCGTTTATCATCTCCTGGATCTCGGCTGTTGCTTTGTCTATTTTACCTTGTATCAGATAAATTTTCTGCCGGCCGGCCAGTATATCATCATCAAGCCCGGTTAATTGCTCCAACTGATCGTAGGCTTTCAGCGCATCATCATATTTTTTTTCGATAAAATAAGTGTTGGCCTTATCAAAATAATATTCAGGCTTATCCGGGTCAATCCTGATCAATTGGTTAAATACGTTTTCGAGTTTGACTATGTTATTGGTTTTTTCATAACACTCAGCCAGTGATAACCAGTACCATTCATTATCGGGGCTAATAGCTACCGCATGTTCAAGCATTAGCTGGGCATCGGTATAATTATTAGCGCTTTTTCTGATATTGGCCAACTCATAAAGCGCGGCAGCATTTGACGGATCAAAATGCAGCACACGGGTGAACAGTTCGGCGGCCTGGGAAAAATTTCCCGTTACCTTTTCATCCAGCCCCGAAAAGAACAGCTGCCTGATCATGACGCTGTCTATCTGTGACAAAGATTTGGCAGCTACAAGCATAGCACTGTCTTTACCTGCCGTTTTATTTTGTGCAAATAAAAAAGCCGGTATAACTAAAAAAACACTGCATATCAACCACCTGATCTTCATTTTTCTATCCTATCCCTGTATGTCCATAACCACCTGCGCCGCGGGATGTTTCATTTAAAACTTCAACTTGCTCCCATTCTACTTTTTCGTGCTTTGCAACTATCATCTGGGCAATCCTGTCGCCGGTTTTTATTTCAAAATTCTCCTGTGAGAAATTGATGAGCAGCACCTTTATCTCGCCCCGGTAATCGGCATCAATAGTACCCGGTGAGTTAACAATGCCTATCCCATACTTAAATGCCAGGCCACTGCGCGGGCGGATCTGCGCCTCAAAACCTTCGGGCAATTCAATAGATAAGCCTGTAGGTACCAACTTGCGTTCAAATGGTTTAAGCGTAATTGTATCTTCCACATCGGCACGCAGATCCATACCTGCTGCATGCAAAGTTTCATAGGCCGGAAGGCCATTTTTTGATTTATTTATTATTCTGATAGTCATCGATTAAATATAGCTCTTAAGTTTTCACGTTCAAAATAAAAAGCAACTCCTACATATCCCAATAAAAGTGCATCGCCTATAAATATATTCCTGTTAAACACATAGAATGATAGGTAAACGATGACAATTGACGAAACGATATAAGCCAGGTTTTTTTTGAGCTGATACGGGATAGGGTAATTCCTTTGTCCCCATACATAGGATAGCACCATCATGGTAGCGTAAGCTATTAACGAGATCCATGCCGATGCCATATAACTGTACCTTGGAATAAACAGCACATTAAGCACAATGGTTAAAATTGCCCCAATGCCTGAGATATACAGCCCATATTTGGTTTGGTCGGATAGTTTATACCATACCGAAAGATTCATATAAACCCCCAGGCACACATAGCCAAATACCAGCGGCGGTATTACACGCAAACCCGTCCAATATAAGGCGGTTTGCGTTGGATTAGCGCCATGTACAAAATATTTTAAAACCTGGATATTGGCTACAAGTCCAATAAATATTATACATACGGCAATCACAAAGTAGTCCATAATGCGGGCATAGGTTTGCCCGGCATTTTTGTTTTTGGAGTGACTGAAAAAGAATGGCTCGGCACCCAGCCTGAAGGCGTTCACAAAAATGCTCAGGAATATGGAAATTTTGGCACATGCCCCATAAATACCAACATCATTAAAGCTATTATGCGGCAATAACCAGCCTAGTAATATCTTATCCATGTTTTCATTAACCAGATAGGATAAATTGGCAATAAGTACCGGCCAGCTATAGCTGTACATATTGAGCAGCATTTTAAAATCTATATCGAACCTTATTTTTAATAGCTCGGGCAGCAACAACAACAATGTTGCTATGCTTGATATCAATTCAGACACAAACACAAAGCCTACCCAGCCTTTTGTGTACCATTGCATTATCCACGCCGAGCCTGCCATATTGTGCTTGAGCCAAAACGGTATACCCAAAATAAATGTAAGGTTAAAGGCGATGAAAATAAGCACACTGGCCAGCTTAATAAGGCCATAACGCGAGGGCTTACCATCCGAACGAATTTTGGCGAAGGGTATGGCGCACCAGGCATCAATTACTACTATGAAAAGGAAAAGCCAGGTATATTTTACAAAATCGGCATGTGTTGTACCCATTATAGCCCCGGCATGAATGCCTTTAGCTGCCATTTTTTGCGAGTGGCTTACATCAACAAAACTTGCTATGTGGCCTATAAATGGTATAGAAAATAACAGAAAAATAATAGTTATGCCAAATACCGATGCAAAGGCATTATTGTATACCCGCTGCTTGTTATCTGCATGTTTATTAAGGTAACGGAAAAAGGTGGTTTCCATACCGAATGACAGCAATGCATTCGTCATGGATACATAGCTGTACATGGTAGTTAGTATGCCATAGGCCGCTGTAGGGTAGGCCCATGTATATAACGGTGTAAGAAAAAATGTAAGTACCCGGCTTGCAATAGTACTTACACCATATATTGCGGTTTGACCCGCGAATTTTTTAGCTGTTGACAATGATCCTGTTCTGAAATTAATTGCGCGGTTCTGTTACCACACATGATTTTTTTTAACTACCTCAAAATTACGATAGTTTTTCAATTCGCCTTCATGCGTTTCAACAGAAGTTACTTCGGCATACTGCGGGCCTTCTTTGCACCAATCCAAAAACATTTCGAGCATACTATTCTCAGCCTCAGCAGCTATCAGCACATCGCCATTGTCTGCATTTTTCACAAATCCTCTTACCCCAAGCTGGTCGGCAACGGCTTTGGTTGATACCCTGTACGATATACCCTGTACTTTGCCTTTTACTGTTATATCAAGATGCTTTATCATTTGTGAGTGATGAGTGGTGAGTAGTTCTTTTTAATCCGTATTGAATACTGCAAATTTAACTTAATTCAACTCAATCAACCTAATCAACTACTCACAATTCACCACTCACCATCCACTAAATTAATCGCCTCACTTTTGACTCGGGGGTTAGGTTGAGGCCATCGGTGCCGGTTATGAGGTTTAAGCCAGGTGTTTTACCAACTTCAAGCGTTCCCTTTTCATTATCAATACCTAAAAATTTGGCACCGTTAATGGTGGCCCATTCCATTAGTTTTTCTGTAGCTATCTCCGGGAATTTTTGCTGTATGGTTTGCATCTCATGTAAAATGCAGAGCTTGGTATTTGAGGCAAGGCTATCGGTTCCGAGCGTTATGTTAAAGCCCTGATCAACAAACAGGTTTATCTTTGGTAAGCGGTTTTCGATGTATAAATTCGCATTTGGGCAAAAGCACCAGTTTATTTTACGGTCAAACCGTTTCAAAAAATAAATATCTTTAAGATTGGTACAGGTATTATGCACCATTAAAATTTCCTGTTTGCTGGTAAGTAACGGGATGATAGATTGCAGCGAGTTACGAGCCTGTGGTTTAAAATGGCTGGTATCCATACCAAAATACTCGTACAGTTCATTAAACTTTCCTAATTTATAACGAAAGAATTTATTTTCGTCCTCACACTCCTGGTTATGGATGCTAAGCAGGTTTTTTACACCAGAGTCGCAGTATTTTTTTATTAGCCTGAATAATTCTTTTGACACAGAATACGGCGCATGCGGAGTTATGGAACAAGGCTGCGGTTTAAACTCATCCAACAGCATTAAACCATTCGCATACAATTCATTGGCGCGGTCGGGTAAAAAACCCAATATTTCAACAAAAGTATGGTAGTATAATTTGCTATCGGCTTTAGTTGGTATAGTTATATTATTATTAGCAATATCGCCAACGGCAACTATGCCGTTCTCGTACATATCATTATCAGCCTTTTTAGCTGCTGCCGTTATTAATTCATGTTCGGCAGTCCTAACTTTCAGTATCTCCTTAATAAAATTAATCAAGCCTGTTTTTGTGGCTATTTTACCTTGCAGGTGCGAAAGTTCGAGGTGACAATGTGTATTTACGAATCCCGGGCAAATTATGCCGTTTAAATGTTCAACAGGCGGGGTTGTATCTGATGAGGGTTGATGATCTGTAACAGATATTATCTTACCATAATCATCAACTGTAACAATTCCATTTTTAATAGGTGCGGCATAAACAGGGAAAACGTAATCGGCTTTAAAACTTTTCATTAACAATATAACTAAGCATCATCTAAAAATCTTTTTAAAGTATACCTACGTTCCTTTTTATCAATACAATTAACTTAAAGTTATTGTTTTTTAATTTGACAAAAAGAATATACTAAAAAAAGCTACTATTTTTTTATTTAAGTACCTTTGCAAAGTGAGCATTAAAAAAGATAAAATAGATATCCGCAGCATCAGCCTGCAAACTCTGCAAGAGCACTTTATCCGGATGGATGAAAAGGGCTTCAGGGCAAAGCAAGTTTATGACTGGCTCTGGAAAAAATCTTGTTTCTCTTTTGATGAAATGAGCAATATTTCAAAAGAACTCCGCGCTAAGCTCGATGAAAATTTTGTAATTAATAATGTAAAAATTAACAACTCACAGTTTAGTGCAGATAAAACTATAAAAAATTCTTTTATTTTACACGATACTCACCTAATTGAGGGCGTTTTAATCCCAACACCGGGCAGAATGACAGCCTGCGTATCGTCACAAGTAGGTTGCAGCCTTACCTGTAAATTTTGCGCTACAGGATATATGGAGCGTAAACGCAACCTTAATCCTGATGAAATTTATGACCAGGTGGTGCTCATCAGTCGGCAGGCGATGGAAAATTATGGGCAGCCTTTAACCAACATTGTTTATATGGGCATGGGCGAACCCCTGCTGAATTATAAGAATGTAATGGATTCTGTTGAAAAAATAACATCAGAGGACGGACTAAATATGGCTGCCAAACGCATTACGGTATCAACCGCGGGTATTGCCAAAATGATAAAAAAGCTAGGCGACGACCAGGTGAAGTTTAACCTGGCCCTGTCATTACATGCCGCCAACGATGAAAAGCGTAACACCATTATGCCGATCAACGAGCAAAACTCATTAAAGGCGCTAGCCGAGGCTTTAAAATACTACTACGCCAAAACCAAAAACCCGGTAACTTATGAATACATTGTTTTTGATGGCTTTAATGATACTTTACAGGATGCCATTGAGTTGGCCAAATTCTGCAAACACCTGCCTTGTAAGGTGAATATTATTGAATATAACCCCATAGCTTTCGCCAATTTTATAAATGCAGGCGAAGATAAGATCGAAATTTTCGCTGATTACCTGCGCAAACAAGGCATTAACACCAATTTACGCCGCAGCCGCGGTAAGGATATTGATGCGGCTTGCGGGCAGTTGGCGATAAAGGATAAGGTGAACCAGGATTAAACGGATTATATTGATTTACAGGATAAGGTGAACGCGCTCCATTGATTCACTGAAAAATTAAAATCTTATTATTAAATTCATTGCGTGAAATTAACGCGTGGCTACCTGGCTGATTTTGTTTCCTTGCTATTCCCTGAACTTTGCCCGGCATGTGGTGAGAGCCTGATGGCCAATGAACACATTATTTGTACCGATTGCCTTTATCATTTACCGTTAACCAATTTTCATTTACAACCTGATAACATTGTTGTCCGGCAGTTTTGGGGTAAAATAAATTTAGAAAGCGCCTATGCCTTATATCACTTTGCCAAAGGCGGTAAGGTTCAAAACCTGATGCACCATTTTAAATACAGAAGCATGCCGCAGATCGGCAATTTATTGGGCAATATTGCTGGTGGGCAGTTGGAGAAAACTGATGTATTTAACTCGGTTGATGTGATCATACCTGTCCCGCTGCATAAAAGCCGTTTAAAGCAGCGTGGCTATAACCAAAGCACTTGTTTTGCCGATGGTTTGGCGCAAAAGATGAATGCCGTTGTGGATGATAACAACCTGGTACGCTTAAAAGCTACGGAAACACAAACTCATAAATCACGGTTCATGAGATTTGAAAATATGCAGGAAGTGTTTACGGTAAATCGTCCTGAACAACTGCAAAACAAACACGTTTTGCTGGTTGATGATGTGGTAACAACAGGCTCAACGCTGGAAGCCTGCGGACTGGAATTATTAAAAATCGAGGGTTTAAAACTGAGTATTGCAACTATTGCTTATGCGGAATGACAGATCAGATCAACGCTTAACATAATGTAATGCTCACCACTCACTATTGTTTCTGATACTTGCTCAACTTATCAAATAGTGATTTTGGTTCAAATGGTTTGAGGATGAAATCATTCATGCCTGCTTCGGTCATTTGTGTTATTTCAGTGCTGAGCATTGATGCCGTTAACGCTATAATAGGCAATTGCTTAAAATAGGTTTCGGGTTTGGCGCGGATAATTCTGGTTGCTTCAAGGCCACCCATTATCGGCATATGAACATCCATTAATACAACATCGTAATTTTTATTGGTTTCAATTTTCTCAACGGCTTCCTGTCCGTTTTCGGCAAAATCAGCGGTAGTACCCCATTTCTTCAGTACTTTATTAACCAGCATACGGTTGATCTGGTTATCATCAACCACAAGTACATTTATGTCTAATCCCATTTCCATTTTACTACTGCTGATTGTTTGGCTATCTGCCTTGTTAAATGTTATTGTAAACCAAAAAGTTGACCCTCGGCCGGGTATGCTATCAACGTTAATCCTTGAATCATATAACCCTACCAAGCGCTTGCTAATGGCCAGGCCCAAACCTGTACCGCCATATTTACGGGTAGTATCAAGTTCTGCCTGTTTAAAAGATTCAAATATAGTACCTAATTTGTTTTCAGCTATTCCAATACCCGTGTCCGAAACCGCGAACCTTATACGTACACTTTTATCATTCTGTTCTAAAACTTTCAGGCCTATGGTTACACCGCCGGTGTCGGTAAATTTAACAGCATTTCCGGTTAAATTTAATAAAATTTGAATAAGTCTTGCACTATCCGCAATAACCAATTCGGGGATTGCGTCATCAAAGTCTTGTTTAAGAAATATATTTTTTTCAGTGGCCCGGTATTGCATGGAGTTGATAATACTTTGCACCATCTCGCGCAGGTTAACATTGGCTTGTTCCAACTGCACATTGCCGGTTTCTATCTTGGTAAAATCAAGCACATCATTAATGAGCGTCATCAAATTCTCAGCGGAAAATTTAAGTACGTTCAAATTTTCCTTCTGCGAAGGAAGCGGATCATCATCGATCAATAAATGTGACATACCGATCACAGCATTAAGAGGTGTGCGGATCTCATGGCTCATAACCGAGATGAACATATCCTTAGCCCGGTTTAGTTGCAATGCTTGTTCTTTAGCTGCTATAAGCTCGATCTCCACTTTCTTTTTGGCGGTTATATCAATAATTACTTCAATGTACTTATCAACATTACCATCGCTGTCAAGTATAACTGAATTAATAACTGATAGCCAAAGCGGTTGCCCGTCTTTACGGTAAGCTAAAAGATCAACTTCAAATGATTGTTTATTTTTTGAAAGCTCGCGCGCGTGCTGAATAATGGCTACATCTGTAAGTTCGCCCTTTAAGCTATCTCCTAAATGCTTGCCTTTAACATCGTTAATGTTGTAGCCGGTTATTTTTTCAAAAGCATCATTTATCCAGTCAACTTTGCCGTTACTATCATTTATTACTACACCACCGGTAGTTTTACTTGCTACCAGCGAAAGCATTTTAAGCTGATCTTCGGCTTTTTTGCGTTCGGTAATATCAACGAAAACACCTACCTGGCGTTCCACATCTCCTGATTCATTTTTTAAAGGGCTATTGGAGACAAATACCCATATAGGCGTTCTATCCTTTTTATAAACTTTTATTTCAGCAGCATAAGTGCGTTTTTCCTTAACCGCATTGACAGCATCATTATAAATATTAATATCGCTATCCTCTCCCAAAAGTATGGTGCTTAATGATTTTCCCCTCATTTCATCAAGCGTATAACCTAACATATTTTCAATTGCTTCGTTCATCCAAATAACGTTTCCGTCTTTGTCACGTATCAGCAATCCGCTCGGCGTTTTCCGGGCAGCGAATGACATTATTTCCAGGTCCTTTTCGGCTGTTTTACGAAGGGTGATGTCAATAATTGTCCGGATAAATTTATCAACATCACCCTTGGAATCATAAATAACAGAATTGACGATGGAGAGCCATATCGGCTTGCCATCCTTTTTATTCATAGACAGCTCTATCTCGTAGTATTCCTTTTTTGCAATAGCTTCGTCTAATCGTTTTTTACTTTCAGGTGTAGGCTCACCTTTAAGTGTATTTCGCAATAGTTTATTTTCAACATCCTCAAAGGTATAGCCGGTTATTGTTTCGAATGCGCTATTGGTCCATATCACCTCATCATTGGCATTGCTTATTACTACACCGTTTCGCACCTTACTTGCTACCAGTGAAAGTTGCTCCAATTCGGTCAATAATCTTTTTTGATAAGTAATATCCCTGCCGCTGGCATACCATTTTCCCTCTTTATTTACCGCGCACCAGCCTATCCATTTTACATGTTTATTGGCTGTTACGGTTTGTGTTTCAATATCAAAAGGTTCTTGTGATGCTACGGCCTTCTCGATTAGCGGCACAAACTGTTCACGATTGTTACCAACTACAAAATCCCATAATGAGCGCCCCATAGCCTGTTCAGGGGTATAGCCCAGTATGTTAAATACTGCATCGTTTATCAGCTCGATATTAGAATCCTTATTGGCAATAAAATGAACTTCGGGCGAACTGTTAAAAAGGGTAGAAAAATCTTTGCGCAAAGCCAGGGCTGCTTCAAGCTCCCTTTTTTGTTTGCGAAGTACAAGGTGCGACATTACCTCATTGGCAAGTGTGCGTAAGGCATCTTTTTGCTCGGCAGTAAGTTTACGGGGGACACGGTCAATAACACATAAAGCGCCTAAACGCTGGCCGTCGGGATCAATAAGCGGGGCACCGGCATAAAACCTGATGTGCGGTTCGCCTATTACCAGCATGTTCTCTTTAAAATTATCGTTTTCTAAAGAGTCATTGATCTCCATTATCTCATCATTGCGTATGGTATGGTTACAAAATGCATCACTTCGTGGCATTTCAGAGGCTTCCACACCTACTTTTGATTTGATCCATTGCCGCTCGGCATCGATGAGGGTGATGAGGGCAATTGGCGCCTGGCATATATAGGATGCCAGGCGCGTAATAGCGTCATACTCTTTCTCAGGCAATGTATCTAGTACATTGTATGAATCAAGAGCGATTAATCTCTTGTTCTCTTCGCCGGAAAAAGTATGTTGCTCAATCACGATTTATCAGTCATCTCCTTTGTGTTTGTACAAAGGATAATCTTCCATCAATTTATGTACCTTTTTACGAATTTTCTTTAAAGATAGTTCATTATCAGGATTAAGTATAACGGCATCTATCAGTTCAACAATATGTTCCATTTGTTTTTCCTTCATCCCGCGTGTTGTAATTGCAGCCGTACCTACACGTATGCCCGAAGTTACAAATGGTGATTTATCATCATAAGGAACCATGTTTTTATTTACCGTAATATCGGCAGTAACCAATGCATTTTCAGCAGCTTTACCGGTTATATTTTTATTACGAAGGTCGATCAGGATCAAATGATTATCAGTGCCACCTGAAACTATTTCGTACCCGCGATCAGTTAGTGCTTTGGCCATAGCGGCAGCGTTTAACTTAACCTGTACAATATATTTCATGTAGTCGTCACTCAAAGCTTCGCCAAATGCTATTGCCTTTGCAGCTATAATATGCTCCAATGGGCCACCCTGTGTACCTGGGAAAACAGCCATGTCAAGCAATGCCGACATCATGCGTACTTCGCCTTTTGGTGTTTTTAAACCCCACGGGTTCTCAAAATCCTTACCCAGTAATATTAAACCACCGCGCGGGCCGCGTAGGGTTTTGTGTGTGGTTGTAGTAACAATATGGCAATGCGGCAGCGGATCGGTCAATAAACCTCTTGCTATTAAACCTGATGGATGTGAAATATCAGCTAATACCAATGCACCCACTTCATCGGCTACCTTGCGTATAAATTCATAATCCCAATCACGTGAGTAAGCCGAAGCTCCGCAGATGATCATTTTTGGTTTTTCTCTTAAAGCTACTTCTTTAAGTTGGTCATAATCAACATAACCCGTATCTTTTCTCACTCCATAAAAATGAGGCTCATATAATTTACCCGAGAAGTTAACCGGTGAACCATGTGTTAAGTGACCGCCATGAGAAAGGTCGAACCCTAATATTTTATCGCCGGGCTGCAGGCATGCCAGCATAACTGCTGCGTTGGCCTGTGCACCTGAATGCGGTTGTACGTTTGCCCATTCAGCATTAAACAATTCCTTTGCTCTTTCAATAGCTATGGTTTCAATTTCGTCAACCACCTGGCAGCCGCCGTAATAGCGTTTACCGGGTAAGCCTTCGGCATATTTATTGGTGGCAACAGAGCCGGCGGCTTCCATTACCTGCCTGCTTACAAAATTTTCAGATGCGATAAGTTCAATGCCTTCTTCCTGGCGTTGTTGTTCTTCGTCTAATAATTTGAATATTAACTTGTCTCTTTTCATGTGATATTTAAAACGATGCTAAGGTAGGAAAAAAACAAGAGTCAAGAATAAAGATGCAAGAAGCAAGTTTAAAATATATTCTTTAAATCAGTTAATTACATTTTTATTCTTAATTCACTTCCTGATTCCTGGCTCTATACTCTTGATTCTTTATTCCTCACTCTCTACTTTAGCCGAGATCCAAAAATTATTATAGCCTAAGCCTATTTGTATATCAACCAGTTCCTGCTGCAGCATTTCGAGCATGGCTAAAAAATTATATACAAAATGCACCTTGTTTTCGGAGTTACCGGCAATGGCTTTAAAATCAAGCATCTTGTTTATTTTCAGCAACTGCTTGATCGCTTCCTTTTGCTTTTCAATACTGTAAGGGTGCTGTACAATAGTGTGTGTAACCTGCTGGGCACGTAATTCATGATTACGAACCAAGCGCTCATACACTGTCATCAACCTGAATAAACTGAGATCGAATAATTCTTCGCCGGGTAAAGCTACTTCGCCAACCTGCTCCAGGTCGTAACTGATATTGCCGCGCTTTTCCTGCATAAAACGCTCATCTTCGAAGGGCCGAAGTTCTTCGCATACCTCCTTAACTTTTTTGTACTCCAGCAGCTTTCTTATCAGTTCTTCTTTGTGGTCAACCTCATTTCCAGCTTCATCAACCTCGTATCGCGGCAGCAGCATTTTGGCTTTAATGCGCATTAAGGTAGCCGCCACATATATAAACTCACTGGCAATCTCCATGTCAAGGCTCACCATCTGATGTATATAATTCAGAAAGTCGTCGGCAATGCGGGCAATGGGGATATCGTGTATATCGAGTTCATCGCGCTCAATAAAAAACAGCAACAGATCAAAAGGGCCTTCAAACTGGGGTAACTTTATCTCGAAGCTTTCTTCTGTCATGCATCAAAAATAAGTTAAATGCTGCCAATAAATAAAAACATAATTAACAAACAGTTTGTCCCAATTATTTGTAATAATTAGCTTACTTTGTAAGTTAAAATATTACATAACTGATGGCAATGCAAGTACCTGCCGGTAATTTATTACAGAATATAAACTATCCTTCTGATTTAAAGCAACTTACAGAAGACCAGCTTGAGCAGGTTTGTAATGAATTGCGCCAATATATTATTGATATTGTATCAGTAAATGGCGGCCATTTTGCGGCAAGCCTGGGTGTGGTTGAACTTACTGTTGCTTTGCAGTATGTATTAAATACGCCTTACGACCAGTTGGTTTGGGATGTAGGCCACCAGGCATACGGCCATAAAATACTAACCGGCCGCCGCGATAACTTTCACACCAACCGGGTTTATAAAGGCATAAGCGGTTTCCCTAAACGTTCTGAAAGTATATATGACGCATTTGGCGTTGGCCACTCCTCTACCTCAATTTCGGTAGCGCTGGGTATGGCTGTAGCCTCACAATATAAGGGCGAAACAGACAGGCAGCATGTGGCTGTAATTGGCGATGGTGCCATGACCGCAGGTATAGCTTTTGAAGCGCTTAACCATGCCGGGATCGAAAACTCAAACCTGCTGGTTATCCTAAACGATAACAATATGTCAATCGACCCCAACGTGGGTGCTTTGAAAGAATATTTAACAGATATTACCACTTCAAAGCCTTACAACCGCTTTAGGGATGATATTGCTCACGTACTGTCAAAATTATCAGCTATTGGGCCTGATGCCTTTAAAATAGCCAAGAAGATAGAGAAAAGCATTAAAGGCACCCTGCTTAAACGCAGCAACTTTTTTGAAGCATTACAATTCAGGTATTTTGGGCCGATAGATGGCCATGATGTAAAGCACATGGTTAAGGTACTGAATGATCTGCGTGATATACCGGGGCCAAAACTGCTGCATTGTATTACCACGAAAGGCAAAGGCTACGCACTGGCCGAAAAAGACCAGACCAAATGGCATGCTCCCGGTTTATTTGATAAGATAACCGGTGAGATCAAAAAAACAAAGCACGACAAGCCACAACCTCCAAAATATCAGGATGTATTCGGCCACACCATTATTGAGCTTGCTGAGCAAAACTCAAAAATAATGGGCATCACCCCTGCCATGCCTTCGGGATGTTCACTTAACCTGATGATGAAGGCTATGCCAAACCGTGCGTTTGACGTAGGGATTGCCGAGCAGCACGCGGTAACATTTTCGGCGGGTTTGGCTACACAAGGGTTGATACCCTTTTGCAATATCTACTCCAGCTTTATGCAGCGGGCTTATGACCAGGTAATACACGATGTAGCTATACAAAAGCTTAACGTAGTTTTCTGCCTTGACCGTGCCGGTTTAGCAGGCGCTGACGGGCCAACCCATCATGGCGCTTATGATCTGGCTTATATGCGTTGCATTCCAAATATGATCGTATCGGCTCCGATGAACGAGGAAGAATTGCGTAACCTGATGTTTACTGCACAACAGGATGACATGGGGCCATTCTCTATCAGGTATCCTCGTGGCAACGGTGTAATGGTTGACTGGCAACGCCCGATGAAGGCTATACCTGTTGGCAAAGGCCGTAAGATATGTGATGGCGAAGAAGTTGCTATTTTATCTATCGGCACCATTGGTAACGAGGTAGTAAAAGCTACTGCTGATCTGAATGCTGAAAGCTATTTCCCGGCACATTACGATCTTCGTTTTGTAAAGCCATTGGACGAAGCTTTATTGCACGATGTATTTAAGAAATTCAAAAAGATAATTACTGTTGAGGATGGTTGTGTAGAAGGCGGAATGGGAAGCGCCATACTTGAATTTATGGCCGATAACAACTACCATGCACAAGTTATACGCCTGGGTATACCCGACCGTATTATAGAACATGGCGAACAACCCGAACTTTGGGCCGAATGCGGCTACGATGCCAAATCAATTGCAGAACAGGTGAAAAACTTGCTTGTAAAACGCAACGCGCATATTATTGCGTCTTAATTTGGTTGATTAAGTGAGTGGTTGATTGGGTTGATTAAGTTAGTTGGTCTGCTAATTTAACCCAATCAACTACTCACTTAATCAACTACTCACCAATTTAGTGTGTCTGAAAACTAGCCAGATCATTATAAACAGCGCGGAATGAGCTGCGGATACCTACTGTAAGTAAAGCTGTTTTATCGTCAAATTGCGCGTTCTTTTCATCGCGGTAAGTGCCGCTAACTTCTAACCGTAGATTATATTTTGGGTTCAGTATGTAAGCTATTTTGGCTTCGGCGTAGTACATATTGGTTGTTAAGCCCTGGCCTATATAGTTGTTTTCGGTTTTTACCGGGTTGGTATAGTCCTGAAAAGGGTCCTTACCATAATTCAGGCCATAAAGATCAAGCCCGTAATGCCCATAATCACCTTCGCCCGAAAAATCAAACCGTTTGTATGAATAATTTAACAGAAAGACACCTTCGCGATAGTTTGCACCCCAGGGTTGTGCCAAAGGTTCGCCATTGGCGGCATAGTTAATTATCGGGCCGCGTTCAGAATAGGTATAAGGTTTAACATTGTTTGTTTCTAATAAGTAATTCAAGCCTTTAACACCAAACATATTTGCTCCACGTAAACCGATCTGGTAACCATATTTATTACGTGAACTGCCATTATCTGAAAAGAACTGTTTTGCCTGAAATTCATCCAATATAAACTGCCCGTAAGCTGTAATACCATTAGTGATCTTCCATTTACCAGTAAAACCTATCACAGCATTATCAGGTGATCCATTTGATGCTTCCAGCGGCCTTAGGAAAGTTATAGGGTTTAAATAAGTAACATCAAAGCCACGGTAATTACCATCATTATCCCGGTTATACCATATCACTGAATCAAAGAAACCAAATGAAACGCGGTGACTTACGTTCCAGTCCAAATAATGAAAAACTCCCCATTTGGTTCGTTGGTCGCCTTCAGAATTCAAATCAATCGGATCATTAAAATATGCCCACATCACCATATACTTTACATTACCCAAATCGGCGGTCAGTTTTAAGAATGGGTATGGTGAAGCATAATCAGACAGTAAAGTAGAGCGATAGCCATCGCCTATAAAAGTTTTATCGTGCCCTAAGGTGATATTCAGATATTTAACAGGTGTGAACGAGACTATGGCAGTATAGTTTTGCCAGTCGTAATTATCAAGGCCATAAACCTTGGCGCGGGCCTGGCCGGGAATCATTCCGGTTTGATTGATATAGGTTGATATATACTCCGGGAAAGTGCCCTGGTTTTCAAAACCGGTAAAGTTGTAATAAAACTCATTGCTGATGGTACCGCCAAACTGTAAGCCATAAGAAACCAATGAGGTGCTTTCTTTACCATCAACAAAATTTTTGCCCATCGTAAAATCAGGTAAAACATCGGCATAAAAGGTGCTGTTGGCTGATTTAAAATCAATTAAATGCTCATTGAATAGTTTATTATAACCCCAGCTGTGTTGTTTGCCGTCGTTATTAACGTTCATTAATGAATCAAAATGAGGTTTCAGGATAGAATCATCAACAAAGAATGGTTTTATTGAAGTATGCTCCATTGTTGATGTAGAATAGGCCTCGGCATCAAATTTTTGATAAAAATCGTACGAATAGGGCTGATATTGAGATTGAGAATGGGCAACACCAACAATTGCTAATAATAAGATGATGCAGCCTAGAATTCTTTTCATATAAGATAATAAGTATAAGATATTAAGTTGTTATTGCCTATTCAAAATAATTGAGTGTTGTAAAACCACCCTTTTTTAAATAATCGTCCTTTTTAACCAGGTGCAGATCAGACTGCATCATCTCGCTCACCAATGCCTGCAGATCATATTTCGGCTGCCAGCCTAATTTTTGGCTGGCTTTTGAGGCATCGCCTATCAGCAGGTCAACCTCGGTTGGCCTAAAATATTGAGGGTCGACTTTTACTACAGTTTGCCCAAATCGTAACGCATCTGCATTTAAGCCTAATTCCGCCACCTTTTGCTCATCAATATCGATAATTACGCCACGCTCATTCTCATCTTTTCCACTAAACTCGATCTCAATACCCAACTCGCCGAACGCCATTCTTATAAATTCCCTAATAGTGGTTGTTACGCCGGTGGCAATAACAAAATCCTCGGGCACATCCTGCTGCAGCATGAGCCACATTGCCTCGATATAGTCTTTAGCATGGCCCCAATCACGCTGTGCCGATAAGTTACCCACAAACAAGCAACTTTGCAAACCCAAAGCTATTTTTGAGGCTGCCCGCGTGATCTTTCGGGTTACAAAAGTTTCGCCGCGTACAGGGCTTTCATGGTTAAATAGTATGCCATTGCAGGCAAACATATTATATGCTTCGCGATAGTTTACCGTTATCCAATAACCATACATTTTAGCTACCGCATACGGCGAACGCGGATAAAACGGCGTTGTTTCACTTTGCGGTACCTGTTGTACCAAACCATATAATTCAGATGTTGATGCCTGGTAAAAACGTGTTTTTTGGGTTAGTCCTAACAATCTTATAGCTTCAAGTATCCTCAATACGCCTACACCATCGGCGTTGGCAGTGTATTCAGGTGTATCAAAGCTTACTTTAACGTGGCTTTGTGCTGCCAGGTTATATATTTCGTCGGGCTGTGTTTCCTGTATTATCCGGATGAGATTAGTTGAATCGGTAAGATCGCCGTAATGAAGTTTAAATTTTACACCCGACTCATGCTGGTCGTGGTATAAGTGATCAATACGATCAGTATTAAATAATGATGAACGCCTTTTTACGCCATGCACTTCATAGCCCTTTTTTAATAAAAATTCGGCTAAGTAAGCACCATCCTGCCCTGTAACACCTGTTATTAAAGCTATTTTCATCAATATTATTATACATTCATTATAATAATACAATATTATCAATTTAATTGCAAAAGGCGGTATTAAGATGTCAAGATTGGTGAATTATAATAGCACTGAATAATGACTAGCATCTATTGACGATAATGGCACTTCGGCAACACTCACCCGATCATCGCTAAGCCGCTCGATCACCCTCTCTTTGCTGTGCGGAAAGTCATTAAGTTAAGCTATAAATGTTCCGACATTGCTCCGGAGGAGCAAAATGTTGGTAGCAAATTAAATGTAAAATATTTAGCATGCCGTTGGCATGCAACATAGTAGAGTTGCGTACCTGCGGCACGGTTCTTCGTATTCATTATTTTTCTACCAACATATAGCCTCTACGAGGCTTTGGACTTAACATTAATTACATTGTTGCTGCGCGAAAATGGGGTGTAAAATAAAAAAGCGCCATTGCTCTAGGATAAAGCAATGACGCGTGAAAATTATATTATTAAATCGTTTAAGCTTTCTTCTTTTTAGCTTCTGGTTTTGTTGCCGCTTTTCTTTTCTTGTTTTCAGCATAAGCCGCGCCACCTAAAGCTACTACCAGCAGTATTGAACCTGCCAGTGAAATATCTTCACCGGTATAGTATGATGCCGGGTGGAAGATAAAGTCAACCTTATGGTTCCCTACCGGGATCACCGCTGCGCGCAGCAGGTAATCAGCACGGAAATAAGGTTGTTCTACACCATCAATATACATTTTCCAGCCTTCCTTGTAATATATTTCAGAGAAAACAGCTACCTGTGATGTTGCTGAACCTGTTTGATAAACCAAATGCTCCGGCTCATAATGGGTAAGTGTTATGGTAGCATTAGGGTCAACCGCTAATGTTTTTCCATCCATTTGCCCTTTGTATTGTTTATCAACAATGGCCTCGTCTTTCGGATCAAACGCGCTAATGGCCTGCATTTCCTGGTCGGCATTGTCAACATATTTTACACTTTTCACAAACCATGCATGCCCGCATGCAGTGGCGTTGTTCTGCATACCTACCTCTTGTGTTTTGGGGTCGGCATTAATAATGTATTTGGTATTCAGCATATCCAATACATCATGATTCATGCTCTTGCTCAATTGATTATCGATCAATTCATCATAGCGTTTTAGTTTAGCCGCATGGTAACCGCCTATGCTTTTATAAAAATATGAGGTACTGGCATTGACGAACGGATTGCCCATGCTCAGATCCAATACCCTGTAATCAGGGTCAGTATCACGAAGGATAAACTGATCAACCTGGCGCATTTTAACGGGTTGTGTTACATCTTCCTTATCAGCAAAATTAGCATCATTTAAATAACGCCTGTCAACACCCCACATATCAACCAGGGTAAGAATTAAGAATGCAACAGAAGCTACAGTTACATTTATTTTTTGCTTTACAAAGGCCCATAATATACCAAATGCTATAACAATAAAAATAAGTGAACGGATAGCATCGGCACGTTCCAAAGCGATACGATCACTTACTAAACCGCTGGCAATGGCATTTGCCAAACCGCTATCGCCTTTAAATGCCTGTGTAAGCCCTGCAATAAGATTTTGATGCTGATCATTCTTAAAGCTAAAAAACACATCAGGAATAGCTATTAATATGATCAGAATACCGCCTGTTATATAAAAGGCGATTTTCAGATATTTAAATATGTATGCTTTGTCTTTATTGGTAAATATTTCTTCTACGGCCATAAAAGCAAGAACCGGGAAGCATAGCATGGCCACCGCCAGTATGGATTCAACCGCCCTGAACTTATTGTACATAGGGAAGTAATTAAAGAACAGATCGGACACATAAGGCCAGTTTCTGCCGAATGATAACAGCATGGTTAATACCACGGTTATCAGCAGCCACCATTTTATCCTGTTTTTTACAATGAACAGGCCCAGTATAAATAAGAAACAAACGCCAGCGCCAAAGTAAAATGGACCACCTGTAAATTGTTTATTACCCCAATAAGTTGAAATACCGAAGCCCTGTAACTGCTGAACAACATTTTCTGCCTGGTCTTCAGGTGCGCCTTTGGCAACTAAAGCTTTGGTCATGTTTGATTTTTGAACATCAATTGGCGTTTCAGAAGAGCCGCCATAAGCATTTGGTATTAAAAAGGTAAATGATTCACCAACACCCTGGCTCCATGCGTAAGCATAATCCTTGGTTAAACCGTTGCTTGGCTCTGTAGTATGTTGGGTAAGGTTTGAAGGTCCACGATTTGTTTCCTTGCCATACTCGGCAGTTGTCCATAGCATTGAAGCGTTTACCGCAACACCCAGCGTAGTGGCTATGGCTAAGTATATAATTGATTTACCAAAAGCTTGCAATTGCTTTGTTTTGATAGCATGATATAACTGAATTATTACCAGTATAATGATTGATAATAACAGGTAATAGGTCATTTGTATGTGGTTGGCACGGATCTCCATTGCCAAAAAGAAGGCGGTTAGCGACGCACCCAGCCAGTATTTACCCCTGAAGGTTAAGATTATACCAGCAATTAATGGTGCAAAAAAAGCGATAGCATAGGCCTGGTTAGCATGCCCGGCATCAATCAGGATAAAGTTATATGATGAAAAAGCGAATGCTATAGCGCCCGCTGCTGCAAGCCAGGGATTAAGCTTTAAAACGCAGAATAATAAATAAGCGCCCAATAAATATAGTAACACGGTATCAACCGGGTTGGGGAAAACAGCTTTTAAAACCTCTATAACATAGCTGGTAATATTAGCAGGATAAAGCACGTGAATTTGGTAGGACGGCATCCCGCCAAACATGCTGTTTGTCCATAATGGTTCATGGCCGGTCTTGGCACGTGTATCCATAATTTCCTTTTGCATGGACTGGGCACGCTGAACGTCGCCCTGAGCTAACGCCTTGCCCTGCATTAAAGGTGTAAAGAAGTAAGCAAATGAAATCGCTATTAAAATTGCGATAATTATGAAGTGTACACTATTGCGCTTGAACCAGTTATTCATTTAAGGTTTTTTAAAATGGAAATAATATTTCCAAAAATAGAAATTTGAATGGGAAAAGGAATTATAAGTTAAAAAGGAATTTTCCTAACTATTTCAGGACTTAAGCCTGTACGTAATGAACATTAGTATCATTACCAATATGCTTACTACATAGGCAATTATGCGTACACGGGTGTACTCCTCGCGGTCTTTACGGATATTGAAAAAATTGTACAGTGCAAGCAAACCTATAACCACCCAAAAAAACCAATTGATGGTTCCTGTGGCAAATATGGTGGCAAACACTGCAAATACGGTATAATTTGTAATTATGAGCAATATAGATTGCGGCGTGCCATAATGCCTGCGTTTATATAGGTCGTCGGGAAGCATAAACTTATTTTATTTCCTCATAGTCCACAAAGTCTCCTTCTGAATCGGGGATCTTGCTTTTTGGCGATTCGGGTATATAATCAACCTTTATGCTGCCGGGTTTTGCAGTGCGCGTATAGTTTTGCTGATAGTTTTGTTGCTGCTGTTGAGCCTTATTCATTACTTTTTGAAAAAGCATAGGCATTACTATACGTACCAGCATCCTGATAACCCATAGTATAACAATTACAAAGAATATGAAATCTAATAATTCCATGGTACTAAAATTAAGCTACAAATATAAGATTATAACGTGAAAAATGTTTTGTTATGATCTACGTTGTTTTTTTGACATTAGATTGAGGGTATTTGTTACAGAATAGATGTGCAAATGTGCGGATATGCAAATGTGCAGATTACGCTGATGCGAGGATAGGCAAATGTGTGAATTAATTGTTTACAATTTTTTCTTTTCATCTGCACATTTGCATATCCGCACATTTGCACACCCATCTGCACTGCAATTTTTCTTTTCATCTGCACATTTGCATATCCGCACATTTGCACATCATCTAATTAACCAAACTTTTCTTCCATCATTTTTTCAAGGGCAAACATTTCATCGCGCAGTTTGGCGGCTAGTAAAAAGTCCATGTTTTTAGCAGCGGCGAGCATATCTTTTTTGGTGTTTTCGATTGATTTTTTAAGATCGGGCTTGGTCATGTACTGTACAATTGGGTCGGCCGCCAGGGTTGCCATTTCATTTTCAACATAAGCCTTTTGTACACCTCCTTTAAAATCGACAACTGAAGTTTGCTCCATAATTTCCTCACGTGATTTACCAACTGTTCGTGGGGTAATCCCATGTTCCAGGTTATAAGCAATTTGTATATCACGCCGGCGGTTAGTTTCATCCATCGTGATCTGCATAGAGTTGGTTATCTTATCCGCATACATAATTACCCTACCACGATCGTTCCGTGCTGCACGACCAATAGTTTGTATCAGCGAACGCTCAGAACGTAAGAAACCTTCCTTATCAGCATCCAGAATTGCAACTAACGATACTTCGGGCAAGTCCAAGCCTTCGCGTAACAAGTTAATGCCTATCAATACATCAAACTCACCGAGGCGCAAGCCCCTTAGTATTTCCACACGTTCCAGTGTTTTAACTTCGGAGTGAATATAGCGGCATTTAATGCCGAGCCTGTCCATATATTTGGCTAACTCTTCAGACATGCGCTTGGTTAATGTAGTAACCAGCACGCGGTCGCCCATTTTTACGGTTTTGTCTACCTCGTCTAACAGATCATCAACCTGGTTTATAACCGGTCGCACCTCAATCTCTGGATCAAGCAATCCCGTAGGGCGAATAACCTGCTGTACTACTACGCCTTCTGATTTCTCCAATTCAAAATCGCCGGGAGTAGCGCTCACATATATAGTTTGTGGGGCAAGGTTCTCAAACTCCTGGAAGTTTAGCGGGCGGTTATCCAAAGCGGCAGGTAAACGGAAACCATAGTCAACCAATGAAATTTTGCGCGATCTATCACCGCCATACATTGCTCTTATCTGTGGTACAGTAACGTGACTTTCGTCAATCACCATTAAGTAATCATCGGGAAAATAATCTAGTAAACAGAATGGCCTGGCACCTGGCTGCCTTCCATCAAAAAATCGGGAATAATTTTCAATGCCCGAACAATAACCCAACTCGCGGATCATTTCCAGATCATAATTAACCCTTTCTTCCAGTCGCTTGGCTTCTAAAAAGCGGCCATCATCAATAAATTGCTTTTTGCGAGTTTCCAGTTCTTCCTGTATCGCCCAGATGGATTGTATAAAGCGTTCGCGCGGAGCAACATATAAATTGGCGGGATAAACCACCATGTGGGTCATTTTCTCAATGGTTTTGCCGGTGGCAATGTCAAAAGTGGTGAGTTCTTCAATATCATCACCAAAAAATGAGATACGATACGCATGATCCATATAGGCCGGGAAAATATCAACCACATCGCCCTTTACACGGAATGTTCCGCGTTTAAAATCGGCCGTGGTACGGGCATAAAGTATCTCAACCAATCTGTGTAAAAAAGCATTGCGGCTGATCCGTGTACCCACCGCAAATTTGAATACCGAAGCGGCAAAATCCTCCGGGTTACCCATACCATAAATGCAGGAGATAGACGAAACCACTATAACATCCCTCCTGCCCGACATTAGCGCCGATGTAGTACGCAGGCGTAGTTTTTCTATCTCGTCATTAATTTGCAGATCTTTTTCAATATAGGTATTAGACGATGCTATGAATGCTTCGGGCTGGTAATAGTCGTAATAAGAAACAAAGTAGTTTACCGCATTCTCTGGGAAAAACTGTTTGAACTCGCCGTATAACTGTGCTGCCAGTGTCTTGTTATGACTTAATATAAGCGTTGGCCTTTGCGTTTGCTGAATAACATTGGCAACGGTAAATGTTTTACCCGAGCCGGTTACGCCCAGCAGGGTTTGGTAAATATCGTTATTATTTACACCCTGAACCAGTTGCTTTATGGCTTCGGGCTGGTCGCCGGTGGGGCTATATTCTGATGTTAATTTGAAATCCATTGGTATTACAAAAATACGGAATTAGTTAATAACGAATTTGATTTTCAAATGTTCCACTCATTTAATACAAAGTAATTACCGTGGTGTGACAGCCTTATGTCAGTAGTGGATTAATATCGAATTTCGAATGTTCGATTTCGGATTTAGAAAAAGAATAGTCTAATTTTGAATTTAATTAAGTAGTACCCGAAACTCCAAAAATAAATCCGAAATCGAACATCCGAAATCCGAAATGAAAAAATATCGCCACATTTTCTTCGACCTTGACCATACCATCTGGGATTTTGACAGGAATGCCGAAGAAGCCCTGCATGAGCTTTACGAAATGTATAAGCTAAAGGAGATCGGTTTAAACTCTGCCGATTTGTTTATTGAAACTTATACCCGTAATAATCATAGTCTTTGGGCGCAGTACCATGTGGGTAAGATCACCAAGGATTACTTGCGCGAGGCTCGTTTTCGCACCACCTTCCTTGAATTAGGCATGCACCCTGATGTGATTCCCGCTGGATTTGAAGATGCTTATGTACAGTTGTGCCCCACAAAAACCAACCTGTTCCCCGATGCGCATGAGGTGCTTACTTACCTGAAATCAAAATATATTCTGCATTTAATTTCAAACGGATTTAAGGAATCAACCGAAATAAAAATAGCCGGTTCAAACATCAACAGTTATTTTGACCAGATCATCATATCAGAGATAGTGGGCATAAACAAACCTGATAAGGCGATCTTCGAACATTCGCTAAAACTGGCCGGAGCCGTAAAAGAAGAAAGCATAATGATAGGTGATAGCCTGGAAGCCGATGTACGCGGCGCTCTGAATTTTGGCATGGATGCTATTTATTTTAATCCGCTGAATGCGCCAAAGCCCGATGATGTACCCGAGCAGATCAATAGTTTGAAGGAGTTGGTGTGGTTGCTGTAAAGGAATTTATTATATAAATATTATATAAATTTTTAGTATGAAACAGCGTACATACCGCATACTACTTACCCTCGAAGATGAAGGGGGATTTAGTGTAAGCGTTCCGGCATTGCCAGGAGTTTTACACAAGGAGAAACTATTGAAGAAGCTATAGCAATGGCAAAAGAAGCTATTAGTTTATATGTCGAAAGCTTAGAAGAAGAAGGTGAATCTGTGCCGGATGATAGCCGAAGCCTTGAATATTCCTTAACATTTGCTTCTTAATATTTAATAAAATCTTATACCCCTAAAGAAGTTGCTGCAATTCTGTTGGCACACTGATTTGAACTTGTAAGCACAAAAGGTAGCCATCAAATTTATTTTAACAGAACCACCGGCAAGCGAACAGTAGTACCTATACACAGTAAAGATCCAAAAAAGGGCACTCTACATGGCATACTTAAACAAGTTGGCATAGAACTAAAAGACCACGAATAATCAATTTATTCCTCTACCTTTATCCTCGTGAGTATTTTAAAAGAACGGAAAAACATCAGCACCATATTGGATAATTATCGGAACCAACTGGATACTATCCCCGATGAATTATTTGATGCAACGCCGCCTGCGGGTGGCTGGTCGTACGCCGAGGTGTATTCACATATTATGCAATCTACCCTGGCTTCAACCATTGCTATGGAAAGGTGCACGCATGGCACCGCAAAACCAACTAATAAAAAGCTGAACTTTTGGGGTTGGTTTGTAATGCTGGCAGGCCGTTTCCCGCCGGGCAAATTAAAAGTACCTCCTAAAGTTGAGGCGAAATTACCAACGCTCAAGATCAGTAAAGAAGAAGCCCGGAATTTCATCATCAAATGCCGCAAACGCATGGATGAAATGACCGAGTTGTTAAAATCCACCCCATCTGTTCGTCGCTCACAGCATCCCCGTCTGGGTATGCTTACCGCAAGCCAATGGTTCAAATTTATTCGCATCCACTTGCATCATCATTTAAAACAATTAAACCGCATCAGCACTAATTTTGCGAATGGGAAGCAATACTAATCACCCGAATTAGTGTAAATTGTTAATATGTTTATTTCTTTTACCGTTAAACCCTTCATATTTAATGCAGTCTTAACATACAGCTAACTTGTTTAGCTTATTTTTGTATTAAACTGTTTGGTAATGAATTTTGAATATTCTTATCTGGTTGTTATAGTGTTACTGTCGTTACTCGGCTTGTTCTATCTCAGCCCTTATGAACTTAAAGTTAATGAAGAAGACGACAACGAATAGACGTTGCCCCTGCTCATCACCAATAAATAACCGGTATAAATACCGGTCAGGACAATTATCCCCCCAAATTTCATGGCAAAGCGCGAAGTTGATATAGTAGTTATATCTGATGTGCATTTAGGCACCTATGGATGTCATTCCAAAGAACTGCTTAAATATCTAAAAAGCATTAAACCCAAAATGCTGATCCTGAATGGTGATATCATTGATATATGGCAGTTCAGCAAATCCTATTGGCCCGAAGCGCATATGAAAGTGGTACGCCGCATTTTAAAATTTGTGACCGAAGGTATCCCCGTTTATTACCTAACCGGTAATCACGATGAGATGCTGCGCAAGTTCACTGATTTTAACCTGGGCTCGTTTCAATTGCTTAATAAAATTGTACTGAACATCGACGGTAAAAAGGCATGGATATTTCATGGTGATGTGTTTGACGTAACTATGCAGCACTCCAAATGGCTGGCTAAATTAGGCGCGGTGGGTTATGATACGTTAATTGTTTTAAACAGTTTAACCAATTGGTTCCTGACCGCTATAGGCAGGCCGAAAATGAGTTTTTCACAAAAAGTGAAGGCCCGGTTTAAGGATGCTGTAAAATTCATCAACCAGTTTGAGCAAACCGCTGCCGACCTTGCTGTTGATAAAAACTACCAGTATGTAATTTGCGGACACATTCACCATGCTGAGATCAGGAAGATAGAATCAACCGAAAAAAATGGCAGTGTGATCTATTTGAACTCAGGTGATTGGGTAGAGAGCCTTACCGCACTTGAATACCATAACAAGCAATGGAACATCTTTCAGTACAAACCCGAAGATTTTATAAAAGATGAGGATGAGGAAGATAAAACCGATGCTGAGGATCTGGATGCTAAACTGGATGTAAGAACTTTGTTAGAAAGATTCAGGCAGGAAGTAGGGTAAGAAATCAAATTAAGCAACTTATTCATATATTTAAGCCACCTAACAAGTGGCTTTTTTATTAATTAAATGAATTTTAACGAAATCAAGATTTACAACAAACCTGTTTTTTATATCGGAGCAATTTTACTCTTTACAGGTACATATCTGGATAATACAAAAAAGGTGGACAATCTGTACATATATGCTTTATTGCTTTCAGGTCTTATACTTATGTTATTAAGTTTTAAAAAAACAAAAGAAAGTAAAAGTGATAAAGTGTAAAAATAAAAGTAAACTGATACACGACTACCTGAATCTTTCACCACAAGCCATTTTTCTTTACTAACTTGACCGCGCATCTGTCAACATGAAAATACTATACGCTATACAGGGAACAGGCAACGGCCACATCAGTCGTGCGCGTGAAATTGTACCCCTGTTGCAGCAATACGGCGAGGTTGATCTGCTGATAAGCGGTACACAAGCCGAAGTTAGCCTGGCGCAACCACTCAAATATAAATTCCACGGGTTTAGCTTTGTATTTGGCACAAAGGGCGGGGTTGATAACTGGGCAACGTTTAAAATAATGAACCTGCCCCGGCTCTGGCGCGATATGCACAGCCTGCCATTAAAACAGTACGACCTTGTAATTAACGATTTTGAACCCGTAAGCGCCTGGGCATGCCGCTTGCAAAAAATACCGTCGGTATCATTAAGCCACCAATGTTCTTTTGTATCGCCTAACACACCGCGCCCGGAAAAATGGAACTATGCCGAGTGGATCTTTAAATATTATTCGCCAACTACTTATCATATCGGTTTCCATTTTGAGCGGTATGCTGATTTTATTCATACCCCGGTTATCCGCAGCGAGATCCGTAATATGCAAACATCAAACCTCGGCCACTACTCGGTTTATTTGCCTGCTTATGATGATAAAACCCTGTTTAAGCATTTAAGCAAGACCAAAGATGTGGAATGGCAAATATTTTCAAAAAGGCAAAAAACGCCACATCGTGAAGGTAATGTGCAGATACTTCCGGTAAATAATGAGGCGTTTAATAAAAGCCTGGCCAGTTGCGAGGGCCTCCTTACCGGCGGCGGTTTTGAAGGCCCTGCCGAAGCGCTTTTTTTACAGAAAAAAGTATTAATGATCCCCATGACAGGCCAGTACGAGCAGCGCTGCAATGCACTTGCCGCATCAAGGCTGGGCGTACCCGTTGTTAATGAGATTGATGATCACTTTGATAGCTCTATCAACAACTGGATAAAAGATGATAAAATAATCAAGGTAAATTTCCCTGATGAAACTGCCAGCATAGTTGATGATATGATCAAAAAGTATGCAAGGCAATAAGCAATTTCATGATAAGCGGTTTTTCTGCTAATATTGTGCCCGAATAAGAAATAATGATAGTCAAAGCATTCAGGTCGCTTAACCCGGTTAATATTTTATGGTTGATAATTTTATTATTTGCGCTGCGGGTTGGCTATGCTTTACACGCCCCCGCAAATATTGAATTTACTTTTCTGGAGCCTTTTGCCCGCTTGCTGATCCCATATGCATATGAGCATTTACTTTCAACCCCGGCCAATATATTTTTGGCAGGAGTATTAGTGTTTATACAGGCTTTGCTGCTCAATCATTTAGTTAACCATTATAATTTATTAGGCAAGCCTACATTTTTGCCTTCATTAATGTATATCACGCTTTCGGGTTTGTTTACACCGTTCCTGGTGCTGAGCCCCCCGCTTATCTGCAATTTTTTGTTGATATGGATGCTGTTTAAACTGTTCAGCCTGTATAAAGGTGATGACGCGAAATCAACAGCTTATGATCTGGGAATGATAGTTGGGCTGGGTTCGTTGATCTATTTTCCGTTTATTTTCCTGTTTCTGGCAATATGGATAGCATTGATAATCTTCAAACCATTTAACTGGCGCGAGTGGGTGGCCGGCATAATAGGCTATGTTACCATTTTCTTTTTCCTGGCCGTATTTTACTATTTAAATAACCGGCTCGATCAATTTTATAAAATATGGCTGCCCTTGGCCAGCAAGTTCCCTAATCGCATCAACATCAATTACTACAATTACCTGGTACTTATACCCGTGATCATTATTTTGCTGCTTTGCTTTGTAAAACTGCGCGAAAACTTTTTCCGCAGCTATGTGCAGGTGCGTAAATCGTTCCAGTTATTATTCTTTGTTTTTATTATAAGTGTAGTATCATTTTACGTAAAGGCAGAGTTTAATTTAAACCACTTTTTATTGTGCGCCATACCTGCCGCGGTATTTTTTGCTTATTACTTTTTGTACGCCACCAATAAGTGGGTATATGAAAGTTTGTTTTTTTTACTGCTTCTAAGCATAATCTATTTCCAGTTTAACACTTTTTAACTATTATATTCGTTCAAATTTCAGCTGTTATATTAGTTTTGTAGCGTGAACTAGCATGTGTTGCCTTATAATGATAAGGTACGGCACATTATAGTTCATCAACATTAAAAAAAATAGCTCGATGAAATTAGGCGTAGTAATATTCCCTGGCTCCAATTGCGATGAAGATATCATCTATACATTAGAAAGATTAACCGGCCAGCCGGTTGTAAAACTATGGCATAAAGACCACGATTTACAGGGTGTCGACTTTATTGTTCTGCCCGGAGGTTTCTCATTTGGTGATTATTTACGTTCAGGCGCAATAGCCCGTTTCTCCCCAATCATGCAGGAAGTAATAAAATTTGCTGATAATGGCGGATACGTTCTGGGTATATGTAATGGTTTCCAGATATTAACGGAAGCCGGTTTATTACCTGGCGCGCTGCTGCATAATGAGAACCGTAAATTCATTTGCCGTAATATTTATTTAAAGGCCGAAACTTCAAACTCATTACTTACCACTGGTATCGATCCGCAAAGAGCGCTTAAAATACCTGTTGCGCATGGTGAGGGTAATTATTTTGCTGATGCTGATCTTTTGCAAAGCCTTAAAGATAATGACCAGATATTGTTCAGGTATTGTGATGAGTCGGGTAATGTTACAACCGATGCTAATCCAAACGGATCACTGGAAAATATTGCCGGTGTTTGCAACAAAAACAGGAATGTATTTGGCTTAATGCCTCACCCTGAGCGTGCCGCTGACCCGGTATTGGCTAATGAAGACGGACTGGCTATATTCGAATCAATATTATCATTGGTTAAAGCCTAATGGCTAACCTGGTTATTGATATAGGTAACACCTGTACAAAAGTTGCACTGTTTAAGCATAATGAAATAGTTTATGCACAGCAATTTACAGAACCGAAGATTGACATACTTGATAATTTACTGAGCAGGGATAAGCCGGATAAGGTGATCATATCATCGGTAAAAAAAGAAAAGGAAGAGTGGGAGATAGTATTAAAGGAAAAGATTCCACTAGTATATTTTAATGCGGAGATGACAACCGGGATCATAAACCATTATCTAACTCCTAAAACCTTGGGTTTCGACCGCCTGGCAGCTGTTATTGGTGCCAGCCATTTATATCCCGGCAAAAATGTATTGATAATTGATGGCGGAACCTGTATAACTTATGATTTTGTTGATGCAGGTGCAAATTATTATGGTGGCAGTATATCGCCGGGCTTAAATATGCGTTATAAGGCATTAAATAATTACACGGCAGGCTTGCCATTGGTAAAAGAAAGCAGTGCATTTGATGCTGCTTACGGAAATGATACCCAAAGCGCCATATTATCAGGCGTGCAAAACGGGTTAAAATACGAGCTTATGGGGTTTATCGAAACCTATAAAAAAAATGAACAAGAGTTCAAAATCATACTAACCGGGGGCGATAGTATTTTTTTTGATACTCTATTGAAAAATAGCATCTTTGCGCCCTATATTAAAATTGAACCTTACCTGGTTCTTGAAGGATTAAACGCAGCTATACAAAAGCATGATGATTAAATATACTAAAATTTTTGTAACACTTTTACTTGCACTTATTGTTTTCCAGGCCAGGTCACAATCAACTGCCACAACAAGCTCACCTTATTCGCGCTATGGATTGGGCGATATTGTACCGCAAGTGCTCCCGCAAAATATAGGCATGGGCGATATTTCTGTAGCCACCAATACCTTAAGCAGCTATTTTAGTATAAACCCGCTTAACCCTGCATCATACGGTAAAATAGGATTAACGGTTATTGATATTGGCATGGATGCCAGCGTACTTACCTTAAACCAAACAGGGTTAAACAGCCAAACCGATCTTAATTTTAAATTGAGCCATGTGGCATTTGCGTTTCCTGTTACTAAACATTCAGCTTTGAGCTTTGGTTTGCTGCCATACAGCCAGTTAGGTTACAATTATCTCATCACAAGAAAGAATTTTGGCACAGGTTCATCTGTCGATACCAATGCTGTAAACACTATATACAGTGGCCAGGGCGGTTTATCAAAGGCCTATTTAGGATATGGTTTTGGTATAGGCAAACACATATTGATCGGTGCTAACATATCTTACATATTTGGCAATTTACAGCAATTCACTTCAACAGAAATTCCAAACTTGCCGGGCACACTTAATTCAAGAATTGAGAACGCATATTCAATAGGTGGTTTAAATTATGATTACGGTGCCCAGTACACTATTGATCTGAGTGATACCAAACATATTATTTTGGGCTATTCAGGCTCATTAAATTCGAGCATAAACAGCCAGTATACCAATATTGTAAGCCAATATGATTATGATAGCGACGGCAATCAAAATGTGCCTTTAGATACACTTATAAATACAAAAAACCCTAAAACCAAGGTTAAGCTTCCCCTGATCAATAACTACGGCGTAACGTTTGTAAATGATAATAAATTTTTAGTAGGTGCCCAGTACAGCACTCAAAACTGGTCGCAACTTACTATTGGCGGGGTTAACCAGGGATTACAGGATAGCAAAACCTATAACTTAGGTGGCCAGATCACTCCTGACTATACCGCACTTTCTAACTATTGGTCAACAGTTGATTACCGGTTAGGGTTTATATATGATCAAACGTATATCGATGTAAATAATCCTCTAAACGGCACCAACACCAATATAAAAAGCTATGCTGTAACATTTGGTTTAGGCTTACCACTGCATCCAAACTTCACCAGTTTTTATAAGATCAACTTCTCGACAGAAATAGGCAGACGCGGAACATTAGATAACGGGCTGATAAAAGAAAATTACGTTAACTTCCATTTATCATTCGTGTTAAATGACAGGTGGTTTGTGAAATATAAACTTGGGCAGGAATAATTCATTACTATATGTATAGTCGGGCAAAACAGGTATTAAAAATATGCTGGCCGGTACTAGTCTCAGGCATGTTACTGAGCGCCTGTGAAAACGACTTAAAGAAAGTAAGAGAAATATCAGAGAACCAGTCGAACATGGATATTGATACTGTGCACGGTGTTGATATTATCTACAGCGACTCTGCACACGTAAAGTTCAGGATACTTTCCCCTTTATTGCTTCAATACACAGGTAAAAAACCTTATAATAAAATGACGAAGGGCCTTAAAATCCTTATTTATGATAAGGATCTGAGCCAAATGGGGACCGTAACAGCCGATACAGGTATCCAGCATCCGGATAACAACAAAATTGAGTTTCATAAAAATGTGGTCGCTAAAAATGCCAAAGGCGAAACATTTAAATCTGAGGAACTCATATGGGATCCAGCCACCAAAATGATGTATTCAAGTAAGGTTGTACAAATCACGATGGCCAATGGCGATATAATGAACGGAACGGGTTTTCAGAGCGATCAAACCCTCGGTCATTGGACCATTACAAAGTCTACAGGGATATTTAATGTAACCGATGCGCCAACACAATAATTAACAGCGGTTTCAGTATTTTTTTTTGTATTAGAAAGTTTTACTAAAAATTGTATCTTGCGCCTCTTTTTTGAGTACAATTAATATTATATTATAATTTTTTTATGGGAGTAATGGGTTTTTTGCGTAACCGGATGGGGCTAATATTAGTCATCGTTATTGGTTTTGCACTTTTTGCGTTTATTGCGGGTGAGGTAATTCACTATGGCAGTTCGTTTTTTCATGGCGATAGCAATGAAATAGGCGAAGTTGCGGGTGAGAAAATTGCGTATGACGACTTTAGCAAAAAGGTTGATGAGAATACGGCAGTTTTTAAACAACAGTCACGTCAGGAGGATATCACTCCACAAATTACAAGTTATATACAGGAAACTACCTGGAACCAGGAAGTAACCGGAAAAATACTTGACAAGGAGATGGACAAACTTGGTATAGTAGTTGGCGACGATGAAAGATATGACCTTATACAAGGTAACAATCCCAGCCCGCAAATTGTACAGGCTTTTGGCGACCCTAAAACAGGCCAGTTAGACAGAAGCAAGCTTAACAATTTCTTAAGCAACATCACATCACGTGGGGCTGATACCGCCATGCAAACGCGCTGGGATAAGTTTGTTGGGCAAATTGTAGATAACAAACGCAACGAAAAATACCTTTCGTTAGTTACAAACGGCTTATATGTTAACTCGCTTGAGGCTAAAGATGATTATGAAGCCAAAAACAAGTTGGTTAATTTCAAATATGTAAAGCTTGATTACTCTTCTATTCCTGATAGCAAAGTAACACCAACAGATGATGATTATGAAAACTATTATAATGATCACAAACAGGAGTTTGATAATCCACAGGAATTAAGAAGCATTGCTTATGTTTCTTTCAACGCTTCACCATCAAAAGATGATTCGGCTGCTATAAAAGCACAAGTAGCTAAATTATTGCCTGATCTGAAAGCAAGCACCAACGATTCGCTTTTTGTTGAAGTAAACTCAGATACAAAAACGCCAATGGCTTACCTGCACAAAGGTCAGCTTGATCCAAAGTTGGATACAGTAATGTTTACTGCTGCTCCAGGCTTTGTATATGGCCCATACCTTTCAAACGGAAGCTATAATATCGCCAAATTGGTTGATTCTCGCATAGGCCCTGACTCTGTTAAGGCAAGGCATATATTATTACCGGTAGTTGCCGGTGATGTTAATAAAGCGTTAAAAACAGCAGATTCGCTTAAAAAATTAATCGAAGGCGGAAAATCATTTGCTGACTTGGCTAAAATGTACTCACAGGACGGCTCTGCTGATAAAGGCGGCGAACTGGGAACATTTGGCCGTGGCGCTATGACACCTGTATTTGAAGATGCTGTGTTTAATGGCAAAAAAGGCGATCTGAAAATTGTTACTTCACAATTTGGTGTACACTTAATTGAAATTGAAGATCAAAAAGGATCATCAAAAGTAGTTAAGGTAGCAATTGTTAATAAACCATTAACAGCAAGCACAGCAACACAATCTGCTGCATACAGCAAAGCACAAGCATTTTTAGGTTCAATAAACAATAGTACTTTTTCTGCCGAAGCTAAAAAGGCTGGCTTAAAAATCATCCTTGCTCCTGATATTACCGGAACTGCTACAAGCTTTACCGGCGTTACAAACGGCCGCGATGTAGTACGCTGGGCATATAAAGCCAATGGCGGCGATGTATCTGACCAGGTATTTACTGTTGGCGATCAATACATCGTTCCTTATTTAACAACTATTAAATCTAAAGGCATCTTGCCTTTGGCTGCTGTTAAAGACCAGATAAAACCACAGGTTATTGCAGACGTTAAAGCTAAAATGTTAGCCGATAAATTGGAAGCAGCATCAAATGGCTCAAGCAGCTTAAGCCAGGTAGCTCAGAAGGCAGGAACACAGGTTATGTCACTCGAGAACATAGTTTTTGCTAATCCGGTTATCCCTGGTTCAGCAGCTGAATATAAAGTTATAGGTACTATCTTCGGTTCACAACCAGGCAGACTATCAAAACCTGTTCAAGGGCAGGCTGGTGTTTTTGTATTCGTTGTTGATAGCTTTATAAAACCGGCACCGCTTGCAAACGCAGTGAGAGAGAAACAAGAAATAGGACAATTACTGTTACAACGCTCGCAACAACAGATACTTGATGCGCTGAAAGATAAGGCGAATGTAAAAGATTACAGGGTTAAGTTCTTATAACCTAAATTTAAAGTAATTTTGTATCCGGAAACAGTGTTAAACCTGTTTCCGGATTTTTTATTTTATAGAAACATGGATATACAGGAAAATATAGTGAACAAGGTTGCCCAAAGTGGCCTGATCACGCTTGACCCGGCTACGTTCTATCCGCAAGGAGAGCGTGTGGTGTATGATATTAAGGATAACCTGTACATGGAGCTAATGTTGCGCGAAAAGGATTTCAGAGAGTTTGTAAAAACACATGATTGGGCGCAATATGAAGGCAAAAATGTAGCCATTACCTGCACTGCCGATGCCATTGTACCAGCATGGGCCTATATGCTAATAGCTAACAAACTTGCCCCTTATGCCAGTGAAGTTGTTTTTGGCGATGCCGATGTTTTAGAAACCATATTATTTTTAAAAGGAATAGCCACTATGGACGTTGAACAATACCGCGATCAGCGCCTGGTGATAAAAGGCTGTGGCGATACGCCTGTACCCGTTTCGGCTTATGTTGAATTGACAAAGAAGCTAACCCCCGTAGTTAAAAGCCTGATGTTTGGCGAACCATGCTCAACCGTTCCTTTGTATAAAAGACGGGATTAGTATTGAGTTTTGAGTTTAAAGTTAAAGGTTGAAAGTTTAAAGCAGGTTATTATCGACACACTTTAAACTTTCAGCCTTCAACTTTTAACCTACACATATAATGAAACGAGTAATTTCGAGTTAAGTATAAAGCTTAAAGCTGATTTATATTACTAACACATATTTTTAACTTTCAACTTTATACTTTCAACTTTCAACCCCTTAAAATAATAATGAAATTTAAATTATTGGCTCTTTTCTTTTTAACAACGTTCTTTAACAATGCAATAGCACAGGAATTAACAACCATTAATGAACCTGTTTTTAAAGCCGGGGAACAATTAAGCTACAAATTAAAATACGGGATCTTCACTGCCGCTGAGGCAGACTTGCGGGTGGAGAATACAGATATAAAGTTTGACGGAAAGCCGGTGTTTCACATCATCGCCGAAGGCAAAACAGCCGGAACCTTTGATATTTTTTACAAAACACGTAACCGTTACGAAACCTATGTTGATGAAAAAACATTGCTGCCTTACTTTTATGCTGAAAACAGGCATGAGTCAAACTATAAGCATAGTGATAAGGTAACATTTGACCGGCAAACCAATAAAATAACTGCAAATAAAGGCACTTTCCCGTTTAAAGGGCAGGTGTTTGATTTTTTATCGGCCTATTATTTTGCCCGCAATATTGATGTTTCAAAAATGCGTATAGGTCAAAAATTTGAGCTGCAGTATTTTTTAGAGGACGGCATAAATAGCCTGGGCATAACCTACGTAGGCAAAGAAAAGGTAAGTTGTTCGTTAGGTACATTTAATTGTCTTAAATTTAACCCCACTATTATACCGGGCCGCATTTTCAGGAAAGACAGCAAACTATATTTGTGGATAACCGATGATAATAACAGGATACCGGTAAAAGCACAGGTTGAAGTGATCGTGGGAAGTTTAACGATGGACCTGGCCAGCGCTAAAGGACTTAAATTTCCGCTAAACCCGGTTAAGTAAAAAATAAAGAGATGATAGAAGTTGGTAATATTTTGGTACATGAAGATGTTGTAAAAAACAACTTTGTATGCAATTTAAACAAGTGCAAAGGCGCATGCTGCCTTGAGGGTGATTCAGGCGCGCCATTAAACGCCGATGAGCTGGATATAATGAATGAGATATATCCGAAAGTAAAGCCTTATATGACCGCCCGCGGAATTGAAACCGTTGAAAGAGAAGGCACTTACGTAACCGATTTTGAAGGCGACTACACAACCCCATGCGTTGATGTAAACAAGGAATGTGCCTATGTGATATGGGAGGGTGGCATAACCAAATGCGCCATTGAAAAAGCCTATGAACATGGCGATATTAGTTGGAAGAAACCAATCTCCTGCCACTTATACCCTATCCGCATTACCAAATACCCTGAGTTTGATGTTTTAAATTATGATCGCTGGAGTATATGTAGCCCTGCCTGCTCTTTTGGCGATGAACTGCAGGTACGTGTGCACGAATTTTTGAAAGGACCGCTGATCCGTAAATATGGTGAAGAATGGTACCAGGAATTAGAAGACCAGGTTGCAGGGATGTAACATTATTTCAATAGGTCAAACCCCTTACCATCATGCCGAATTTATTTCGGCATCTCACAGGACATTCAACTTGCTTATGTAAACCTTGCTGATGAGGTGCTGAAACAAGTTCAGCAGGACAAACAATTATACCATAAAAAGAGCATCAGCCTTCCGACAAAGGGGGCGAGCCGGGAGTATGGCCTTAAGCGTGGAAGCATCCCCTTTGTCCTGATTTATTCACCAGTTAATGTTTTTCATTGGTGTTCATGAGATCGCTAACGCTAAGTTTTTTGGTTACTTTTTGTATCAAGACAAAAAGTGACGTCATAGCGACAAGCGATACCATGACATAAGTGTACACCATCAATTCGCTCTGTACAGTTTAGAGATTGCCTCGTACCTCATAATGACGCTTTATTATCTATATCAGCAATTATTAATCATTCGTCCTTCTATTCCTCAGCCAGTACCATCCCAAATTAAAGGCGATCACAAAATGATTGAATATAGTTGGCAGCAAACCATAATGGCGCTTCATAATATCAAAACGTTCCTCCAAACTTTGACGGTGTTTCTTTTTCGACATTCCCCCTACCAGGTATTTTGCCACGTAGCAGTTTACATTTACTATTTTCTTAGCCTTTTTCGCTGCGCGGATGATCCAGTCAATATCGGAGCTTAGGGAATATTGCCTGTCGTAAGGTTCGATCAATTCCCGTTTAATATAAATAGCCTGGTGACTAACGCTCATGCCGTATTTAAAGCTGCGCCAGGTAAATTTCTTTGGTGCTTTATGCCTGCGTTGACCCAGGCTTTGGCCATCGGCGGTTATCATTTCTGTTTCACCATAATAAATATCTGCATCATCAGCCGAAGCAAATACAGCCCCCACAGTGCCCGGATCATAAAATTCGTCACCAGAGTTCATAAAGATTACATAATCGCCCGTGGCGGCTTCTAAGCCTTTATTCATGGCATCATATATGCCTTCATCTTTTTCGCTGATGAGTTTGACAATACGGCTTTCATATTGCTTAATTATTTCAAGCGTACCATCGGAAGATTGGCCGTCAATAATTATATACTCAATGTTTTTATAAGTCTGGTTCAGTACCGAAAGCATGGTACGCCTAATATCATTTACGTTATTGTAAACAATGGTAATTACGGAGAGTGTAGGATTGGCCACTGCCATTACTTTAAAACAGATTTATAAATTTCAATATACTGTTGGGCCACCGTTTCATTATTATAATCTCTTAAAACCTTGTTGCGCGCATTGGTGGATAGTTCTTCCTCATTTTCAGCATAAAGCATCTCGAATAGTCCTTTAGCCATATCGGCTGATGATTTAAACTCAGCCAGATAACCGTTTTGCTTGTGATCTACCATTTCGGGTATTCCACCGGTATTAAAAGCAACTACCGGCGTTCCGCATGAAAGCGCCTCCATAATGGTATTGGGTAAATTATCCTCAATAGATGGGGTTACAAACACATCAGCCAGGCTATATATCTCCGCCAATTCCTCCTGCGAACTGACAATATTTAGCTCATTAACAATGAAAGGCAACTGGCTTGTATCAAAATGCTTGTTCTTTCCAAATATCACTACTTCTATTAATCCTTTATCAGGGCAATGATCGGTTAGCGCATTTAGGGCATCAACCAAATAATTAATTCCCTTGCGCCTGTCGTTAATGTTGGCAGCACCAAACAGGATGATCTTTGCAAAGGGATTAATAAACCATTTTTCCCGGGAATCTAATTTTTCCCGTTTATAAAAAACATTAACATCAATAGGATTTGGGATCGATTCGATCCGGAATTTATTAATTAACGAACTTTGCTTTGCAACGCCGCCGAGCCATTTGCTACAGGTTATAAAAGTGATATTTTTTGCACCTGCATACATAACAGCCTTGCGCAGCCAGCCTTTCTGTGAAATATCATTATTTCCCGGGTCGCGTAAAAAAGGACAGTTACCGCATCCTAGCATAAAATGCTGGCAGGTGCCTGCATAATGGCAACCACCGGTAAACGTCCACATATCGTGCAGGGTCCACACAATTGGTTTGCCCAGATCTATTAGTTGTTTAAGATCGGCAATAGATAAAAAGCCTGAGTTCGTCCAGTGGATATGAAGAATATCAGCATCTTTAATTAGCTGCTCATTCTTAATACTGGTGCCCGCATTGGCGGTTGAGAAGGCAAAGCGTACTGATTTATCTTTTTCATGAAGAAATATGAATGGCAAGCGTTCATATAAAAAGTCAAATTTCGCTTTTAAACGCTTAGCAAAATTATTTTCAACCGCCCGAACTCGCGGCTCATTGGTCTTTTTTTCCTGTACCAGCAGTTGCGCGTCAATATTTTGCTCATTCAGCGCTTTTAACAGGCGCAGGCAGGCCGCGGGAGCGCCGCCACCGGCATCAGCTGTATTGATCAACGTAACCTTCATTCACACAAGTATAATACTATTTAAGGTATCGGCAGAAAATTTTTATGCGTTGAAATAGCACAGAGACACAAAGCATTGTGTCTCTACATTTACCTCACCTGTAGAGACACAATACTTTGTGTCTCTTTATGCTTTATCAATAACCCAATTTATGCTGAAAAATTTTACTTTTGAGTGCTTAATAAAAATGCCCAAATAAAAATGAATTTTTTCGCTTACTTATTCCAGGATTGGCAATCAAACCGAAAAAATTTTAAGGCACAATTGGTATTGTTCTTATTCCGGCTGGTGCAACTCATCAACCGGTCGATGATACTGAAGGTAATCTTTATTTTATACCTACTGCTTTATCGTTATTGGGTAGATTGGGTTTGGGGGATTGAATTGCCGCGCAAGCTTACCGTTGGCAAAGGATTATCCCTATATCATGGCCATGCACTGGTGATCAATCAGGGGGTTGTTATAGGCGATAATTGTACATTGCGAAACTCTACCACCATCGGCCATAAAAAACTGGCTGACGGCAGCTTTAGCAAATGCCCGCGTATAGGCAACAATGTAGATATTGGTGCAAATGTATGTATCATAGGTGATATAGTGATCGGCGATAATGTGATCATTGGTGCAGGATCGGTGGTAACTAAAAGCATTCCATCGGATTGTACCGTTGTAGGGAACCCTGCAAGGATATTGGAGAAGAAAGAAGAAAAAACAAGCTAAATTAAGGCTGATAATTAATGGAGAATAATTTAACCGACAGGTCGTTCTGGAAAGCTTTTTGGGAATCGAAAAAAGACCTTATTTTTTATATAAAACCTGATTATGTGTTTGGGGATATCCTTGCCAAACTGATCAAAGAAAATGGTATAAAAACCGCTGTTGAATTAGGTGGATTTCCGGGATATTACTCCATCTACCTAAAAAAATACGAACAGCTTGATACCACCCTGTTCGATTATTATGTGCACGAAGGCTTAGTGAAACAATTGCTTGCTAAAAACGGCTTGCAGGATGGTGATATAAAAATAATTGAAGCCGACCTGTTCAGCTATACGCCTGCGGAAAAATATGACATGGTGCTTTCCTTTGGTTTGATAGAACATTTCAGCGATACCAAAGCCATAATTAATACGCATCTGCAATTTTTAAAACCGGGTGGCACTTTATTTATTACGTTGCCTAATTTTACAGGCGTTAATGGTTGGGTACAACGTAAATTCGACCTGGATAATTATAACAAGCATTATATTGAATGCATGAATCCGGCTTTTTTGGCGGAGAGTTGCAAACAATTAGGCCTGAAAAATATAGAATCTTATTACCACGGCAAGTACACCGTTTGGCTTGAAAACCGCGACCAAAAATCTGGCATTGTTAAAGCTTTGGTAAAGGGTATTTGGACCGGGATAAAAGTAGCCAGTAAGCTTACTTCGAAACAATCGAAAGCATTGTCGCCTTATATTGTGGTGAAGGCTACGATGTAAAAGCCCGATTGTCATATTGTTTACACCTTCTTTACAAAATACCTTATTCGTAATTGCTTTATAAAAACCACGCCGCGCTTTATTAAGCTACCTTTACGGTTCCTGAGGAAATGCCTGATGGCCTGGTGCGCCTGCTGATCTTCTTTAACAACAGCCGGGAATTCTTTGACAGGCTTTTGAGCGATCTTTACCTGGTAAGTGTTTTCGATATTTGAATGTACTCCTGTGCCATCGTGACCTATATTATGAACCAGGGAGTGCGATGGATTAAGCGTTAAGCCACCTTTTAAAAATATGGATGCATACCAACGGATGGCCCACGAATTATTTTTACCTGCCTTAAACTCTTGGATCTGTTTCCAAAAGTTCATGGTGCCGTCAATCGAGAAAGCATAAATTTTTTGCTTATCAAACTGAGCGATCAGCGTATCAACATCCGGTTCAAAGTTTTTCCATGCGCGAGCCCAGGTTGCCCATCCCCAGCTGGTGGCAATGCGGTAAAAAAATGTTTCAGGCAGCTTCTTATCTTCTAGATCGAACATGTAAGCGCCGATATGCATAACCTTTTCCTCGTTAGCATAGCGGGTAAGCGCCTCGTTAAAATACTCTAAAGTATAAGGCGATGAAAGCAAGTCATCCTCAAAAACGATCACTTTACCATACTCATTTACCAATTGGGTAACTCCTTTAATAATTGAATTGGCCAACCCGTTATTTTGCTTACTATTAATAACCTTTACCGATTTAAAACCGCTTACTTCTTTGATCAACTGCCTTACCTGGTCAACTTTGGGTTGATCAGCATCAGTTTTGGCACCATCAGAAAATATGAATAACCTTGATTCTTCAGCCAGTACATTTTTTTGCAAATAGTTAAGTGTACGGCGGGTATGATCGGGCCGGTTATAAACAAATAAAGCTATAGGAGCAAGGTTTTGCATTTAGTCAGATCAACTATTTCAATATTTTAAACTTTATTAAAGTCTTATCAACTTTTTCATTTACATCTGCAGAAATATGGAGAAAATAGATCAGCATACCATATACTGCTGCTGTAAATGCACTTCGTACCGCTATATCTAAATATAGGTTCGGCATTCGCCAAATATAATTTCCGGCAAAATAACTAATCACACTAATTACAACAACAATAATATGCTTATAGGTAAATGGCTGCATTTTAAAGCGGTACTTAATATAGAACCATGTGCAAAAATTAATCCCGGTAATGGTTATCAAATAAGCCCCGGCAGCGCCCATGCCGCCATATTTTGGGATCAAAGCATAAGTTAACGCAATACATATTAAACTCCATATAACAACCAATATAGTAACCAAACGGTATTTATGTGAGGTTGTTACTATATAGGTATTTAAACCGCCTGTAATATCAACCAAAAAGCCCAGGCATATCACTATTAAAACACTGTATTGATCGGCAAATTCCTTTTTATGAAGCAATGCCAAAAGGTTATCCTTATTCACAATTATGCCTATAAACAACAAACAGCCTACTACCATCTGAATGATAGATGTTTTATAGTAAACTTCGGCAATATTGGCCATGTTTTTAGCTTTCCATGAGTCGGCTACAATTTGGTAGGTGGTACGACTAAGCGCTTGTGCCGGCACAGTTATCACAATTGCTATACCCGAATAAATACTATAAACACCTTGTACAGACAAGCCTGCCATTGCGCTCAACATGTATTTATCTACATTTTGGAGCATTACATAAACAGCGCTTGATAATAGCGTAAACAATCCAAAATTGATGATTTCCTTATTCTTTATTGTGGCGTGTGCAATATCTGTTTTGCGATAAGAAAATTGCCCGGTCACTGCCAGACTAATAAATAAGCTAACGCAGATAAGGCCATTGACTGCGATATAAATAATAATAAAATCCTGAAAATTGATCCACCCCAACGCCAGCGCAAACATGGCAAATGTGGTTAGCAGGCGTAATACTACTTCTTTTAATACAGCAGAGTAAATAGACTGATATATAACCTTTCCAAACGCTTCCAGTAAATTGAAGAATATGGTAAAAAATGAAAGCGGAACCAGGTAATAATAATATTGTATAAACAAATGCGCCTTTTGAGTAAAGCTGGATACAATGATGGGTTTCAGTATAAAGAAAACTGCTGTTGATATAATAAACCCAACAAACGCAAATTTACCCATGAGCCGCACAAAGCCATTATGCGTACGGTCCTCAGTTTTAAAAAAGGGGAAATACCGCACAATAATGCTCGGCACACCCATTGATGCTATTAGTGAATACAGCACCGAAAGACCGATGAGTAACTGAAAAAGTCCGATTTGCTCGGTTGTTAAAAATCGGGGATAAAGCAGTATCAGGTTCACAAAACCTATTACCATACCAGCGTATGATACTATAGTATTTTTATAAACCTGCTTTTTAACTATCCCCATAATGCCTTAGTATTTTATACCTATCCGGCCGGTATAATCTATCCTGTTTAATAATAGCGGCAGCTTTTTACCAGCAATATATTCGTCAACTGCTTTGCGTGCGCCTTCCCAATGTCCGTAATCATCAATAATGATCACACCACCCGGAACCAGCAAAGGGTAAAGGTGTTTAAGTTCATGAGCGGTTGACTCATACCAGTCGGTATCTAAACGCAGCAAAGCTATTTTTTGTGGGATGGTCTGCGGAATAGTATCTTCAACCTTACCTTTTACATAGTGAACTTTGCTTGCAGGGTATTTTAGCGTACCCACATTTTGCTGCACTTCTTCTAACGCAGAATAACACCAAACAGAGGTGGGGTCATTACGATCAGTAGAATTCATTAATTCATCGGCAGCAGTTCCTGTAAACACTTTGTCGTACTCTGTAGGTTCTGACATACCTTCAAATGTATCGTATAAATAAATTTCGCGGCTGGTGTCACCAGCTTTAATCAAAGTATCAATAGCTGCCATTGTGCTTCCGCCGCGCCATACACCGCATTCAACAAAATCACCTTCAATCTTATTTTCAACCAGGTAATTTACGGCGTTGCATAATGATGCAATACGCTCAGGGGTGGTCATGGTATAGGTTTTAACCTTATGATAAGTATCTAATGTCGACGTATCAAAATCAGCAGGAAGCCCATCAACAACTAATCGTTTGTCGGGTTTCACCAAATCATATCCAAAATTATTCACAAACGAACGAACCAGTTTTCGTATCATATCTTATTTTTTAATGCTTGCTCAAGTAAGCTTGTTAATGTAATTATTCTATTTTTTATCTCATAATTTTCGCGGATATAGGCAGCTTCCTTTGCTCCCAGTTCAGAAGCAAGCGCTACATCATCCGCAATAATTGTCATGTATTCTCCCATGCCCTGTATATCGTATTCCTCAACCAGGTAGCCTGTTTCGCCATTTATAACAGCTTCTTTTATGCCTGCATGCCGGGTACTTATGATAGCAAGGCCGGACGCTCCTGCCTCCAATATACTTACTGGTGTACCCTCCTTATCGCCACTGCGTGCAGTAACTGAATGCTGTACAAAACAACGTGTTTGCTTCAACAATTCTTTAACCTGCGCTGGTTTTAAAGTGCCGGTTAGGGTAACCGATTTTTCAAGGCCAAGCTTGTTTATTAGTTGTTTTGTTTCTTCAAACATCGGGCCCTGCCCTACCATCCACAGCTTTGCATCAGGGTATTTATCCGCCACAACTTTAAACGATTTTACAATTGATGTTGGCGATTTCTTTTCGACAAAACGGCCAACAGATAAAAAATTCCGTGGCGATTTTGAAATATCCAGTTGCGGAAAAGCGATTGTATCTACCCCGCATGAGGCTTTAATAATTTTATCTTCGGGTGCACCTAATTGTTTTAGTGCTTCAACCATATCGCCCGATACTGCTATAAGGTAACTGGCATAGGCAAAAGCTTTTTTATAAAGATCACCATATTGTGAAATTGTTCCGCGGTGATGTGCATCAGCACCATGAAAATGTATAATAAGCGGCACACCTGCCAAACTGCATGCCTCGGTAACCATTGCGCCAACCATACCATATTCTGCAAAAACTATATCGATCTTTTGATCTTTAAAATATTGCACCAGTGCATTTGTCCTTACCCCGATATTCTTTCTTTTAAGAACTTTTTTCTGGATAAGATAGCTCAATAACCCAAACCACGATTTTACCAGGAAGTTGCCCTCATGGTCATAAACCGGGAAAGCACCTCCATACAGTACCTTTTTATTTCCTGGCAAACGATCAATATGTTCCTGGATAAAGGTTTCTGAAAATGCGTCTTTATTGGGTTTAATAATGCAAAGGTTAAATTGCTCCATTACATTGCATCCATTGGTTTTTCTGCTATTACAACATATAGCGAGGCATCTCTGTCGCGTTGTACTTGTGAATTCATTTTATCAAACAGTCTTATAAACCCCTGCATTACAAGTGCAGTAGGTGCATAAAGTACCTTTGGAAATTTATTTAGCAAAGCATCCTGAAATAATTGAATACCGCTGGCTGCCAGGCCCATAATACCGTGAAATGATTTGATCTTAAAACCTTCCACTTCTACTGTTTTTCTTAAGCCGGCGCTTGTCCACCGCCAGTAATCATTAGGTGTTGGATGATAAAACCAATAGCCGTGTGTAGTTAATATAATAGTACCACCTGGTTTTAAAATACGATATGCTTCTTGTAAATATCCTGATGGCGAATCAACATGTTCTAATACCTGGTTTGATAAAACAATGTCAGCATAATTAGCCGGCAAAGTGGTTTTACTATCAAAATCAATATGATGTTCGGCTTTCGGATTCATTTCCAGGTCAACACCTAAATATTTGCCAACTTTAGGGTCAATCACCGATCTGTACGGCATATCGCCACAGCCAAAATCAACCAGTAACAAACTCTTGTTGTCAGCCGTTAACTCATTTATAATTTTTATAGTAGCATCCCTTAATTTGGTAAGATGTACATAACGCGTATGAAATATTGTAGGGTTTAACCGGTCGTTACCTTTCATCCGGCTAATTTATTGTTTTTTGTCGAGGTACTAAAAATACTTACCAATACAGTTCAAAAATGCTTGATTTAATTAGATATTGTAAATAATTTCTTGATCTCGCTAGGCTTAAGCATACGGCTATAAATTCTGATATCATTAATTTTACCACTAAAGTAATAGCCATTAAAAGCAACAGGATTATCTTTTCCGATAAAGACATCGGCGTTATTATTAGGATTTGGCATCAGAATATTATACGCAATATTGTCCAACTGTCCATCTACGTATATACTCGCCTCACTATTTGAAACGCTATATGAAACAGTGACCATATGCCATTGGCTACTATCGACCTTCATTCTTCCTGCTATGTAAGGATCAGTACCTCCTGATGCTGCGTAGGTAACTACCCCATAAGCATGAACAGCATTGGTGAGATCACCATATCCAGCGATACCAAAGTTCCAACCATTTGATAAGCCTGCACCTCTTTTATCAATAATTATCGAACCATAATCAGAATTGTATGCCGTTATATTAACCCATGAATTAATTGTAAAATCGATATTGCTTAACCTTAAAGCCGGTGCATCTTTTACAGTTACATAACTGGTGGCACCATCAAAATAATAAGCGCCGTTTTCTTTACCATTTCGGTCTGTTGTTGGGCTTACATTATTTGTTATACCATTATATCCATTACCTGATGAATCAGCTGCGCTGTTATTAAAAGGATAATAAGCTATTAAACCTACTTTCAGACTATCAACGGGTGCAGGCACAACGGTTATCAGGCAATTAACAGATATAGTGCTGGTTAAATTACTAATAGTGATTGTTGATGAACCAACTTTTTTAGCAGTCAAAAGCCCACTTGTTGAAATTGATATTACTGTTGAATCAGATGATTTCCATTTTATGGAATCTGTATTATAGTTTGATGGAGAAATAGTAATTGGCACTTGTCTGATTTCGCCAACATATAGATCAAGGGTGTCTTTGCCTAAAAGAATTGCTTTAAGTCTGTCTTTAGGCACATTCGGCCCATTAAGTTTTTGGCATGACATGAATGCAGCGGCAACTGCAAATAATAGTATGAGTTTTTTCATTTGTGTGATAAGGATTATACTGTAAACTTATCGTAATAGTTTAAAATATCAAAATTATAAAGCAAAAAAGGCAGGCCTAAGCCTGCCTTTGTAACATCATTGTTGCAATCGGTTATTGCGCCTGGAATCTTTTAGCGTTGATCCTTCTTTCGTTTTCGTTAAGATAGATCTTGCGTAAACGGATACTTTGCGGTGTAACCTCAATGTATTCGTCAGCCTGGATATACTCCATTGATTCTTCCAGCGAAAACTTAATAGCCGGAGCAATACGCACGTTGGTATCACTTCCTGAAGCACGCATGTTGGTTAACTGCTTGCCTTTAGTTAAGTTAATAACCAAATCATTATCGCGGATGTGCTCGCCTAATACCTGGCCTTCGTAAACATCAACTCCCGGATCAATATGGAAACGACCACGATCCTGTAATTTATCAATAGCGAAAGCAGTTGTTTTACCAGTATCCATTGATACCAATACACCATTTAAACGGCCCGGGATCTGGCCTTTCCATGGTTCGTATGCTTTAAAGCGGTGAGCCATGATAGCTTCGCCACCTGTTGCAGTTAATACGTTGTTACGTAAACCTATGATACCACGCGCAGGAATATTAAATTCTAAGTGCTGTAAGTCGCCTTTTGGCTCCATTACTAAAAGATCACCTTTACGTTGTGTAACCAGCTCAATTACTTTACCTGCAACTTCGCCCGGTACATCAACTATCAGGGTTTCAACCGGCTCGCATTTAACACCATCAATTTCTTTGATGATAACTTGTGGCTGGCCTACTTGTAACTCATATCCTTCGCGACGCATGGTCTCGATCAATACTGATAAGTGAAGAATACCACGGCCATATACTAAGTATGAATCAGGCGATTCGGTTTCAACAACCTTAAGCGCCAGATTTTTTTCCATTTCTTTGTACAAACGATCACGTAAGTGGCGTGAGGTAACAAATTTACCTTCTTTACCAAAGAATGGTGAAGTATTAATGGTGAACAGCATATTCATGGTAGGCTCATCAATGTGAATAACCTCCAGTTGCTCTGGTTTATCAAAATCAGCAATAGTATCACCAATATCAAAACCTTCAATACCTACAACCGCACATATATCACCTGCACTTACTTCTGTAGCTTTAACTTTACCTAAGCCTTCAAAAGTGTATAGTTCTTTTATTCTTGATTTTTGGATTTTGCCATCGCGTTTAACCAATGATACCGGCATGTTTTCTTTTATAGTACCGCGTGCAACACGACCAATAGCTATACGGCCCACAAATGAAGAGTAATCTAAAGATGTGATCTGCATTTGTAAAGTACCTTCGTTTATAGGTGCCGGCGGAATGTTTTCCAAAATAGCATCCATTAACGGGAATATATCAGTAGTTGGTTGTTTATAATCGGTGCTCATCCAGCCTTGTTTTGATGAACCATAGATAACCGGGAAATCCAGTTGCTCTTCAGTAGCTTCAAGGTTGAAGAATAATTCAAAAATTTGTTCGTAAACTTCTTCCGGACGGCAGTTTTCTTTATCAACCTTGTTTACAACAACAATTGGTTTTAAGCCTAAAGCCAAAGCCTTTTGTGTTACGAAACGGGTTTGAGGCATTGCACCTTCAAAAGCATCGCAAAGTAATAAAACGCCATCGGCCATTTTTAATACACGTTCAACCTCACCACCAAAATCGGCGTGACCAGGAGTATCAATAATATTGATCTTTACATCCTTGTACATTACTGAAACGTTTTTTGAAACGATGGTAATACCACGTTC